>Ga0209541_10002337_pt1 | contig 36025 bp, 44 predicted proteins | sample RifCSPlowO2_01_FD_184027 | JGI IMG/M metagenome (GOLD analysis project Ga0209541, IMG submission 184027) | Groundwater microbial communities from Rifle, Colorado - Rifle CSP2_plank lowO2_0.1 (SPAdes) (version 2) | ecosystem: Environmental > Aquatic > Deep subsurface > Groundwater | place...
TAAGGGATATTTTTGTACAGGTTGTGGAACAGACTTTGAAAGAGCTTTGTCGTATGTACAGAATCAAGAGTTGCATCATTCAATTCACTAGGACGCTGTCGCCTTTAGGCGAACAGAGGATGTCACAGAATTAAGAAGGGGATTTGGTAGTGGTTATGCGGAAGAATCAAGTCGGTTATTAGAAGAAGACGATTAACTATGATTATTAAATCTCAAAAATAACTTCTTTTCTTGCAACATTTATCACTCTTGTTTTTCCTATTTTTTCTTCCAATCCGGCAGTTTCATGTATGTGTCCATGCAGTAAAATGTCTGGTCTGAATTTTTTGATAGCTTTTAAGATAGCTCCGCTTCCTTCAAATCCAATTGCTTCTGTTTTGCTTTTTTTAGGATGCATATGCGTAACCATTATTTTCTTACTTAAATCTTTTATATTTTCATGGGCTTTATTAAGCAACCTATGCATTTCTTTTTCACTTGTACTAAACGGCCCAATATTTGCTCCTCCTGCTCCAAAAATCCCTACATCTCCAACCCTTATAGAATAACCATGGATATTTTTTGTATAAGGAGCGTAAAGTTCTGCTAAAAAATCAGCGGTTGCAACTGTTTCATGATTTCCAGGGATTAATAAAACCTGCTTTTTCATTCTTGTGAAAGGTCCTATGATGTTCTTTGTAGATAATTCTGCAAGAGTTAAATCGCCGGCTAGTATTACAATGTCTACATTTTCTTTTGCTGCTTTTTCCGCAAGTCTTTTTGCAAACCTCACATCTCCATGTAAATCACCTACTGCCAATATCTTAGTTTTTTTACGCTCTGCCATTAAAAAAAATGGTTATTTTTGTTAATAAAGTTTTCCAATACCGAAAATAGAAGCAATCACTTTATTTACGTTTTCTGTCTAACAAACTCTTAATAACAAGGAGTTTGCAATAGGTATAATACGAAAGATTTAAAAGGACAATATAGTCTGAATATATACATTGGAGTTTGCATATCAAATTCAAATAAAATGAAAGACAATTTTGACGTCTTTTTTAGGAGAAAGCCTGCTTTGATGCTGGTTTCTTTGAAAAAGAATACAAGAATGAGATACGGGAGTATTTTGGCTAAAGAAGTTGATTGTACATATAGCCATGCAGTGAAAATTTTACAGACTTTGGAGAAGCTTGGGTTAGTTTCATTTGAAAAAAAGGGGCGGATAAAACTGATTAAACTAACCAAGAAAGGTGTTGATGTTGCAGATGCAATTGAGAACATACAAAAATTAGTTAGATAGTTCTAAAAACTTTTTGCGCCCCGTGGAATTTGGAAAGGAGAATTGAATTAAATAGAAGTAGGTGGGATGCTTTGTTTGTTATATTATTGTTAAGGCATTTAAATGAAGGTTTAATCATGGTTAATGTAAAATATTAGCAGTACTATGCTTTAGGTTGATAATTAACTGAGGATGCTTGTACAATTGTTAATTAAGAATAACAGCTATTGCAACCTTATTTGTTATTTTACCTTTAATTATCCCTAACAATTTACTATTTATACTGCCTAATTTTTTAATTATTGTTCTTAATATCAAATATATTTAAAAATTGACTTTTTATACTATTCTTATGATAAATGAAGATAGTTATAAAAAAGGAGACATTGTACGTTATCATTACTTTGGGGAAATTGATAGGGTTTTGGTGGTTGATAATCTCTCTAATAAAACACACATGGCTTACATATTAAAAGTTCTTGAAGTTGTTCAAGAAAGTAGAATTGTTAATCCTTCTAAAATCGGGGATGAATTTGAATGCTCTAAAGCACGAAATAACAATGGTTTTTTTGGCTTGTGGAATCTTCTTGATGATTCTAATGAAGAAAATTTTGAGGAGATGACTACATGATTTTTAAGGATGGCCCCGAAGGGATTTGAACCCTCGACACCTGGATTTCTCTTTACATCTTTTTTTAAGGGAGATGTCATAAGAAGAACCATAGGTTCTTTTTATTTTAAGAGTCCAGTGCTCTACCAAGCTGAGCTACGGAGCCTTGATTCTGTAAATGATATTGCGTTTAAAAATATGTTGATGCTCGATGTTTAATTTATCTTTTTTTCTGTAACTCTTCAGTATAATCTTTTAATATTTTTTCCAAGCCAATATTTTTAGGAGCAGTCAGAGCTTTTCTTACACATAATATATTAATTTTTGTTTTATGTGAAACAGATGCACTTTTTTCCCAGATTCCATATGACATTTGGTAGTAATATGTTTTGTTATTGCCTATAAACTGGGGGGTTGAACTGCTGATTTCTGCATCTTTAAAATGTTGTTTAAGAAAACCCATAAAATCCTCTAATAGTTTTTCTGGAGGAACTTTCTCATGAGTTATGCTTAAAACTCCATATTCATAGATTGCTTTATATTCCATACTATTGCTTTTAATTTCACCTGTATTCTCTACTCAAGCATAGATAGCTTATTAATATAAAATTTTTTTTAGTTACTGCTATCTATACTCTCGTCTTGTATGCCCGCATTTTGTGCATTTAAAAAATTTTGTTTCAGCTTCGTCTGCTGCTCGGGTTTGGACTGTCCAGAAATATGCTTCTTCATGCTTGCATTCAGGGCATTTTGCCTGAACAACTGGAAGAACATCTGTTCTCTTTTTTATAACAGCTATTTCTGGTTTTTTTTCAAGATTTATCTTTTCGCTTATCCTAATTTTCCCGCTGCTTTTTGAAGCATAACTGCATCTTGGACACCCAAGATTCTTCTTTTTTTGAATTAAGAGCGCACCGCATTTTGGGCAGAATTCCATCATAACTTTTATTAACTCTCTTTTAAAAATGTTTGGTTTTAGGAGTATGGATTAATTATACAATCGCTGGTACTTAAGAAAATTTTTAATTATACCAAAGGACATTAATAATTTACCAGTTATGCCTTTGGTATCAAGGAAAAGTTATAATCTCTTGATAGATTATTTATAACTTTTATTATAGATTGGCGTATTATAAGTTATAAATTTTTTGCCAGTTGGTTGATTAACAATTAACTGCTTGTACCACCATTACTAATTTTGATGGCAGAATCCCCTCTCACTTTTTGGTTTTCTCCAGTCATAGAACACAAGTTTGCCCCAGCCAGCATAAGGAGCCAGCCTAAGCACAGCTTTCCCGATAATCTGCTCTTCTTTTATGTCTTTTTCAACTTCTAACTGCCCATTATTATTATCCCCTAAGGTTGAATATACTGCTCCTTCTTTTGTCTCTTTTATTTTGATTACTCTGTGTATTAAAGGATTTTTCTGGCCACCATTGAATATTATAACATCTCCTATTCTTACCTCGCCAGGCTTTGCGCCAATGACAAATAATATATCACCTTTTGTAAAGCCCCTTTTAAATGAAAATGTTTCAAACTGCTCTTTTTGTATATTATAATAGTCATATTTGGAGGTTTCACTTTCCCACCAATTGTCAAAGTTTGAAAGTAAATTATCTTGGTGATGCATAGAGCATGATTCTACTATTGCTAAAGGTAGTGATGTTCCTGTAATCAGATTTAATGTCGGGAAGAATATAAATTTGATAAAAATGAAGATAAACAGCAGTGAGAAAATCCAGCCCTTTAAACTATCGTCTTTCCAAAGCAAAAACCAAAACTTTTTTAAGATGATTTTTAATTTCTCATATGGTTTTTGTCTCATTTCTACAAAAGGCAAAACAGGTTTTTAAAGTGTTTGAATTTTTTGTTTGTCAGATGAGAACATAAGAATATATATACTGGAACTTTGTTGAAATAACAAATATTTAGGTTTAACAAAAAGTTAAAATGCAAGACAAGTTCTTAAAATATACCTTAATCTCTATGTTTTTATTTTTGTCAAGTTCATGTGCTGTTTTTAAAAAAAGTGAGCTTGAAAAAAAAGTAAGCGATAGAATTGCCCAAATAAAAGACGTGAGTATAATCAAAGAAGAGAACTATACTCTTCCAATAAGGCAGGGGGCAGAAGAATTCCCTATTGATAAAAACAAAAAAGTGCTTGTTTATTATCCACTTAATGAAAATCCAAAGAGTATAGCATCTTCTTTGGAACTTATGTTAGCAGATGCTGCAAAAGTTTATGTTAATGACAATACCGGGCAGGTATTTATTGTTGCAGATGAAGATTATGCAACTACAAAAGTTTTGCCTTTGCTTAGAAAAATTGACGTGGATTTGCCCCAAATTGAAATTGAGGGGAAACTTGTTAAATTATTTGCAGATAAAACAATGGATTATGAAATGTCTCTTAAAGTCTCAGATATACTTGGGGTTGATTGGGATATGTTTATGCCAGGTGCATCTCTTAGGGAATTAACCAGGAAAACTTTTGGTTCTAAATTTAGCATCATAGAGGAAAATGACAGGCACAGAATTAATGCCTTGTTTAATTATTTAGAAAGTGTAGGATATGCAGAAACAATTGTTTCTCCTGTTTTAGTTACTTATAATAATCAGAAAGCTTATATTGAGTCAACTGAAAAACAAGGCGTGCTTGTTGAAAGAGTAGTTGGCAATATTGTTACTAAATTGACTGAATATGAGCCAGTTATTACAAAAATGGAAATAACCCCAGTATTAACAGGGAATAATGACATCCATTTAAACGTTGCTCTGCAGTTTGGAAGATTCCAGCCGAGTGGTTCTACTCAGGTTCCTAATATTAAAACAGAAAATGTTGGTTCAAGTGTTAGGCTTCGCCCAGGGCAAACTTTAACAATTGGAGGCATGATTTTAGAAGAAGAATTGGAAATTGAAAGAAGAGCAGTTCCTTTTGTCGGCGCGTATTTCCCATTTAATTTTTTTAAATCTCTTGACAGAGAACACTCTACTAATGAGCTTGTTGTGATGATTACTCCGCATATTTTATACAATCCGCCAAAGCCAGATAAAATCGCAACATTTAAATAGTGTATATTTCTTGTGTATACGTGAATGTGTATACTGAATATTTTATATTTATGCTATACGCAATTTCACCTCCTTTCCACCGTGTCGCAAAGACACGGTCATGGTAAACAAAATCAACAAAAATAAGAATTAAAACAATGAAAATTAGAGAGCTAAAATAATCATGATAGACATGTTTGACAACACAATTTTGTGCAGTAAATGCAACACAAAAATGGAAAAAGCAAATATAGAAAAAAATGGATTTTTGCTAAGAGCTGTTTTCTGTGAAAAATGCCATAGCAGACAGATTCATCCTGTTGATGAGGAAAGATACAACAAATTTATAAATCTTAAAAATAAAGAATTTAGAGTTAAAATGAGGCTTGTTGGAAATAGTTATGCTGTTTCAATACCAAAAGAGATTGTTTCATTCATTAAAGTTCATGAGAGAATAATGAATGATATGGTTAGGCTTTGTTTTGACCAGGCAGATAAGTTATCGTTAAATTTTAATAATGTACTTGAAGGAGAAAAAGAATAATAAAATGAGATTCGTGCTTGAGTTAACAAAAAATGAAGCAAATGCTATCAAAAGGGCAAATAAAAAAGTTAAAAAAGTCTTTAGCCGAATTAAAGATAGCTTTAAGGTGAAAATTGTTAATGATAAAGAAAAATTAAACACAAAAAAAGCAAAAAAGTAAAATGGAAACAACAGCAAAAAAATCAATTCAGTTAAAGGTTGTTGAAGCATTGCAGGATGATGCTTACAAAGGTATAGCGAGAATAGATGCAGAAGCTATGAGGGAGTTAGGTGTAAGAAGGGGGGATGTTATTTTAATTAAAGGCAATCGCGAAACAATTGCCATTGTTGATAGAACCTATCCTGCAGATGTAGGGGAGGGAATTATAAGGATAGATGGAATTTTAAGGAGAAACGCAAAAACAGGAATTGGCGACATGGTTTCAATTTCTAAAGCAGAAATTAAAGAAGCTAAAAAAATAATTATTGCGCCTGCACAAAAAGGCGTGATGATTCAGGTTCAGGGAGACCCTGATTCATTAAAAAGAGGGTTGCTCGGGAGAACACTTGTTAAAGGAGATCTCGTTGTTCTTGGAGGAGTTCAAAGAAGAAGAGACTTGCTTTCAGAAGAATTTGGGGATATAAATGAAATGCTCGGAAGCATGTTTGAAGGAATGGGATTCGGACAGCTTGGTGGTGGTGTTAGCCAGATTAAGTTTTTAGTTGTGTCAACAAATCCAAATTGTCCATGTGTTGTTACTGAAAATACCCAGGTTGTTTTAAATCCAAAAGCAGTTGAATTAATTGACGAAAAAATTCCAGAAATAACCTATGAAGATATAGGTGGGTTAGAAGAAGAAATTAAAAAAATTCGTGAAATGGTTGAAATTCCGTTGAAGCATCCAGAAATTTTTGAAAAGCTTGGGATAGAACCCCCAAAAGGAGTTCTGTTGCATGGCCCGCCAGGAACAGGAAAAACCCTGCTTGCCAAAGCTGTAGCTAATGAATCCGATGCTAATTTTATTTTATTAAATGGGCCAGAAATCATGTCAAAGTTTTACGGAGAAAGCGAGAAAAAAATCAGGGATATTTTTGAAGAAGCTGAAAAGACAGCTCCAGCGATTATTTTTATTGATGAGTTAGATGCTATTGCTTCTAAGAGGGAAGAGTCTGTTGGAGAAGTTGAAAGAAGAGTTGTATCCCAAATACTTACAATGATGGATGGTTTAAAAGGAAGAGGTAAAGTTATTGTTATTGGCGCAACAAATAGAGTAAATGCAATTGATTCTGCTTTAAGAAGGCCGGGAAGATTTGACAGGGAGATTGAAATCAATGTTCCTGACAAAAAAGGCAGGCTTCAAATCTTGAAAATTCATGCAAGAAGCATGCCTTTATCTAAAAAAGTTAATTTGGATGAACTTGCAAACATAACTCATGGTTTTGTTGGAGCAGATTTAGAAGCCCTAACAAAAGAAGCTGCTATGGGGGTGTTAAGAAAATTTCTGCCAAAAATTAAGCTTGATGCAGAGGAACAAATTCCCCAGGAAATTCTTGAAAAATTAATTATAGACCAAGATGATTTTACAGATGCATTAAAAATTGTGCGCCCTTCTGCAATGAGAGAGGTGTTAGTTGAAACTCCAAATATTTCTTGGGATGATGTTGGGGGCTTAGATAAGATAAAACAAGAGCTTAGAGAAGCTGTTGAATGGCCTTTAAAATATCCTGAGGGTTTTAAGAGGCTTGGAATAAAACCAGCCAGAGGTATTTTGCTTTATGGCCCGCCCGGAACAGGAAAAACTCTGCTTGCTAAAGCAGTTGCAAAAGGCTCAGAAGCTAATTTTATTCAGGTTAAAGGACCTTCATTACTAAGCATGTGGGTTGGTAAAAGTGAGGAAGGCATGAGAAAAGTTTTTGAAAGGGCTAGGCAGGTTGCTCCGTGCATTATATTCTTTGATGAAATTGATGCACTTGCTGGAAAGCGTGGGATAGAAACTGGGACAAAGGTTACTGAAAGAGTTTTAAATCAAATGCTTGCTGAAATGGATGGTTTAGAAGATTTAACTGATGTGCTTGTTATTGCAGCTACTAACCGCCCAGATATGTTAGACCCTGCTTTATTAAGGCCAGGAAGATTTGATAAAATTTTACTGGTTAATGCTCCCGAAGAGCAAGGAAGATTGCAGGTATTGAAGATACATACTAAGAATATGCCTCTTGCAAAAGATGTTAGCTTAGAAGGTTTAGCAAAAATAACTCAAGGGTATACAGGAGCTGATATGGAAGCAACTGTAAGAGAAGCAGCACTTCTTGCTTTAAGAGAAGATATGGATGCAAAACAAGTGAAGAAGAAACATTTTGAAGAAGCTTTGAAAAAAGTCAGGCCAAGTATTAGCAAGGGTACAATTGAGGTATACCAAAAAATAGAGGATAATTATTTGAAGTCTGTTAAATCAGCAACTCCTACAGCCGGTGGTTATTTGGGTTGATTTTTGATTGGTGTTCTGTAAAGTTAAAAGGTAATGCTTTTTTGAGACTCAATCAACTTAGATATTAATCTTTTATAAATTTAATTTTTAGGCTAATAACTATCTTAGAAATTGCAATTTTTTATATTACTATTATCAATTATCATCCGTATAATTAACGTCTTGATTGAATAAATTTATAAATAGTTTATTTCTGTTGTGAGGTATGGAGAAAAAAACAATTTTACTTGCAGATGATAACAATTCTGCTATAGAATATTTTCAATCAAGAATTCAGCCTGAGTTTGTTGGATATGCTTTTGAATTTTGCGAAGATGGTTTAGCTCTTCAAAGTAGATTGAAAGAAAATGTTGATGGAATTGCTTTAGTTGTTACAGACAATAAAATGCCTGGAATAAACGGAATAGAGATAATATCAAAATATTCAAGACAAAAGAAATTTAAAAATACTCCCTTTATTCTTTATACTATAGATGATGACGATTTTTTGCCTGATACTGCTAAGAAGTACGGGGCATATGCGTGCGTTTTCAAAGCAGATTCTGAAAAATTAATATTAACAATGAGAGAGGCATTGAACGGAAAAGAAAACATTTGATAAAATATATAATACTAATATTTATTAATAAGATAAGTGTTTCTATTATATTTATTGATACTTATTAATACTCGTTAATATCCTCCAACCCCTTTATTTAAAACATTTATACTACCATAGATAATATCAAAGCTAAATTTATTATTTACCATACCCTCATTTAATTAACAATAGCTTTTTTGAATTATCCTGTCGTTACAATAACTTCCTTTTCATCTATTAAAATAGTGTGTTCTGCTTGGCTAACTGGTTTGTGGGAGTATTCAACAAGCTGTGCAAATTCATGGATAATTCCCTGCTGTTGCAATTGTTTTAAAGAAAGCAATGATGCTGGACCAAATTTTTTAATAATCCAGCGGGAACAGAAAGGCAGGGTTTGATATTCTTCTTTTATATATTCTAAAATTTTTCTTGCTGTCGGCAAACGAGTGTTTTTTTCTTGCTCTAATTTATAAATTCCAGAATATTTTCCATCATAAACTTTGCCAGAGCCAGTTGTGGCAAATGGTTCTATTGCATAAAGTCCTTGATTTAAACTTAAATTCCTGTTGTCATCAATATTTGGTATAGTAGTGCCTGAATGCAATTCATATTGCTCAATACTATGTCCTGAAAGGTTTATTATAGGAGAAAATCCATTGTTCTCTATTGTTTTAGATATCTCAATGCCTATCTGGCTTGTAGTTGTTTTACTTTTATTTAACCTGACTTTTCCTAAAGCATTTTTTAAAGCAGATTCTGCTGCCTGAATTAGCTTTTTATTTTCTTCATTGTTTTCTAAATCAAAAGAAAGTGCAGTATCTGCAATATATCCATCAATATGAACACCAAAATCAACTTTTAACAAGCCATGTGCTAAAGTTTTGTCGTCGTAGCTTGGTGTATAATGGGCTGCAATATCATTAATGCTAAGATTTACAGGAAAAGCTGGTTTGCCTCCTAGTTCTATAATCTTTGATTCAATTTTTTCAGCAAGTTCAAGTAAAAGTATGTCTTTTTTTACTATTGATTTAACATATTCACGAATTTGTGATGCTATTTCCCCTGCTTTCAATATTTTTTGTTTTTCTTCTTGTTTCATGTTTTTGATAAAAATAATTTAGTTTAAATAGGTAATGGAAAAAAATTTGGTTTTTTATTATTTTTTTGATTTAGTAATTTATTTAATAATCCCTTTCAAATGTGGCATTTCTTTTTCAATAAAATCTATTATTTCCCTCTTGAATTTTGTGTTCAGAGAAATTCCTATAAACTTAGGTTTGTTATGTACAATTAACCAGCCTTGTTTAGAAAGCTCTTTAATTATTTTTTTTAAATTTTGAAATCTCTTAAAATGCTCTATTCTATCATACTTCTCACCCCAATTTCCTTTACTTCTTGCTAAAATTGACATTAGTTGAGCTTTCTCTAAATCTGAGGGCATATAAATAAATATCTTTAATATTTTTAAATGTTGCTATTTTTGACAGTTTATCTTACTCAATGGAAAGATTTAAATATAGACTATAGCCTATAGACTAGATACTGACTGGGCAAATATTAAATACCGATTATATAAAATAATAAAATGAAAGTTAAAGAAAATAAAAGTTTTTTCCTTATGCAGTTTGGAGATACACCTCAGTTAAGAGTTCTTGATTTTTTAATAGGGTTTCACTTCTTTGATTATCCTATGACTGAGATAGCAAGAGAAAGCAATGTAAGTTATAACTCTCTTAAAGTTTTTTTTCCATATTTTATTCAATCTGAAATTGTTTGCAAGACTAGAAAGATAGGAAAGTCTGATTATTTCAAACTCAATTTAGACAATCAATTTGTCAGAAATTTGATTAAGCTTGATTGGAGTTTAACTAAAAGAAATCTTCTTCCAGAAATAAAGGAAGAGATTGGCGCATAATTTACAAGAAGCATTATCAATAGTTTCTAGCAATTGGAAAGGTTTAGAACTTAAGACAAGATTAAAGTAAAGTTTTTATAGTAAATTATTTCTTAAAATATGTCCTAACTAACTTACACATCTCTCTTTTTAAGTCTTCTCTCTTTCGGTATAAAATTCCCTATTTTATTCTCAGATGCTTTTCCACTTCCAAGAAAATCCTTTTTGTGTTTTATTATAACAAAGCCTTTTAAATTAGTTTTAATAAGTATCTCACTTCCAGACATCCAGTCATTAACTTGTCTATCATCTAATTCAAAAATGTTCTTCTTAATTTGGTTTTGGAGTAATTGCGTGGCTTCTATGCTAAGCCTGATATCTCCTGTTCTTTCATCTATTTTTGCAAAGTAAAATCCTGTTTTTTCTATGTTTGTAATTTCAATAAGTTTTTCAAGTTCTTTTTCGCTTAAACTTCCTGAAAAAAGATACAGCTTTTCTTTTCCAAACATTAAAAGTATTCCTTGAAGTTGTTCAACGCCGAACTGTTCATTAAGTTTTCCAATTATATTGTTCTTTTCTTGTTGGTTCAGAATTTTTATTTGATGCATAAATTAATTACAAGAATTGATTTTATAAAACATTTGTTTGGATTAATTAAACCCCAAATTCCCTAATAACCTTTTCTGGAACAATTATCTCTGCTCTCCTTAATTTTCCTGAGTAATGATACCCGCCAATATCAAATCTGTATAAATTGCCTTTGTTCCTTATATAACATGTTGCAAGAAAAGGATTGTTTGGCAGTGTTGTTATTTTTGCTTTTTTTACCCCAATGATGATCTCTATTTCATCTTTTCTTTGCTTTAACATTTCTGCATCAAATTTGCTCATGCAAACTTTTTTGGCATGATCTTTTCTAAACATAGTATGTGAATGGTATTCCCCAATTTTTTCTTTAATTAATTCAGCTTCTTCTCTTGTTGCCGCTAATTTATTAATAAAATAAACCCCATCTGGTTTTCTATCAACTAATTGAGATGGAAGAATTGATTCTATAAACCATTCAAGGGTTTTAGGGTTTCTTCTACCAAATAAACTTCCCTGGCATTCTACCCTTAAAGTTTCATATGCAGATTTTATTAGCCCTTCAAAAGGAGTTGTTTGAAAATATATCTTGGCTCTTTTCATTTATTAAATTTTGACTTTATTGTTTTTAAATATTTATATGCTGCTAATGCCTCTTTAATTTTGCAATAAAAAAACCTTCTGTTTGGGTTTTATGAGGGTAGATTCTGCAGGTTTTTTCAACTTCTTTTTTATATGTTTTATCTTGCCATAAGGTTATACCCATATCATGTCTTATTGGCAAGTTAATTTTTTCTACTTTAATATTTGAAAAATTTTTAAGAACAAAATCAATAACTTCTTCGTTTTCTTCTGGTGCATGGGTGCAAGTAGAGTAAACAAGTTCACCATTTGGTTTTAGTATGCTGATAGCAGAGGCTATTAGAGCTTTTTGAAGTCTTGAGAGATTAAAAACTGTTTTTATGTTCCACATTAAACTTGTTTTTGGGGCAGAGCAAATTGTGCCTTCTCCTGAGCATGGAGCATCTATAAGAATTTTATCAAAGCGAAAATTTGTTTTTTCAAGTCTTTTGCATAATGCAATTCCATCATGCTTTGTTATTATTGTGTTTGAAACCCCGCATCTTTCTAAGTTTGCAGAAAGTATTTTTAATCTTCCGAGTTTTGCATCATTTGCAATAATTAATCCTTTATTTTGCATTTTTGCTCCTAATTGTGTTGTTTTGCTTCCAGGAGAAGCACATAAATCAAGAACAATTTCGTTAGGTTTTGGAGATAAAATTATAGGGGGCAACATTGATGCTATGTCTTGAACATAATAGTAACCAAGAAGATGCTCTAAGCTGTTTCCAAGTTCTCCTGGTGAGAGATTATTTAATTTGTTATTATTATCGTTATTTTGATTGTTAACTATAAATCCGTTGATTTTATTATTATTAATTGTTAACACTTCATTTAATCTATTATCTAATTTTGTTGTACTATCAATTTCATCTTTAAAATGGTTTGTTTTATTATTAACCAATTCATTATTTTCATCAGCTTTTTTACCTTCTATAATCATAATCTCTAGAAAATCTTTGAATGGTTGTTTTATTATCCATCCCTTATCTTCAAGCCTGGTCTTTAGTTCTTTTGGAGAAATTTTTAATGTGTTGCATCTTATTGATTTTAGTGGCTGTTGGTTTAATGAACCTAGATAATTATCAAAATCTTTGCCAAGCAAAGATTTCATTCTTTCAATGAAAAGGGGTTTTAAGGGGAAGGGTTTTTTTTGTGGCATTTCTTTTTAATGTGCAGGAGTTTTATAAATTGTTTTATTTTTTAGGGATTTGATATAAAGAAGAAAATTTACCGAGTTGGTTATATTAAACTTAAAGTTATTAATATTTTGGAGTTATAATCTTCTAGGTTAACTATCCCCTACTCTTTTGTTGGTTGTTCGCTCGGTTCACTTAATTCCGACATCGGGATTGCCACCCTCACGCCAAATACATCTGACTCTTGTTTTGGGTTTTTCCCATCCCTGTAACCGAAATTTTCAACAACATCATAGTCTTTTGGAATTTGTGCTGACTCATATGTTTCAAGTTTTCCGCCAAGAGTTGTCAATATTTTTTTAACAAACCTAAATCCCCTTCCTCTTCCCATGCCATGTGCTTCTCTCATTTTTACACCTTCTGTTTCATTTTCAAGTATTAATTCTAATGAACTCCTAAGACTTTCATCTTGTGTTATTCTTATTCCCTGGTTTATATTAGAGCCTTCTGGGGCATAGGTCATACAATTTCCTAAAAGAGTTCCCATCATTGCGCACATTACTCCTCTGTTAGCATAAACTTGTATAGGATTATGGTATTCTAATTTGTCATATTTAAAGATTAATCCTATTTTGTGCTCTTTTATATAATCATCATAAAGTAATGCATGTTCCCTTATCATCTGCTCTAGATTTATTTGTTCTGCGTTTTTTTGAAGCGCTTCTTTGGAACTGCCTTCCAAAGATAACAGGTCTGATAAGTCCATTAATTGTGTAGCACCTCGTTGGATTTTTCCTATTACCATTGTTTTTGTATGTTCATCAATATTCTTTTTACTTAGAAGGTTAGCAAATCCAATTACTATCTGTACAGGTGCTCTGAATTCATGCACAACCATGTCCAATATTTCTTCCCTTTCTTCAACTTTTCTGTCTCTTTCCTCTATTACTCTGTCTATATCTGCTTTTAATTCAGGGTAAAAAGCAAGGACAGCTGCGTATTTATCTGTTAATTTTTCATATGATTCCATCTTAATTATCTGAACAGGATTAGTTTTATTGTGAATTTTGAACAACTTTTAAACCTTTCGGTTGAGAATTTTACATATGAATATATTTTTATGTGTCTAATGGAAATTATTGTGGTTTGGATGATTTATTGGTGTGGTTTTGATTATTTATTGGGAGAGTGGCGATATTTATTCAAAACTCCCCGAGTTTTTTTTGCTTGCTTCCTTGAATAAGATCATTAACATTAACATTAAAAACCTGAAAAATGTTTTCAACCGCAGGCAAAATTTGGTTCCCTAAGTAATACTTTATATTGTACTCTCCCTTTTCATTAGGAAGCTTAACTTTGTCTCTTACAAGTTTTTTCTTTTCTCTTGTTTCTGCTATAAAATATTCGATTAATGCCCCCTCATCAATAGGAATCTTCTGTTTCTGCATTTTTTGCGCAGCAATAACATGCGGCGATATAGCTTTATATTCATTCAGAGGTTTTTTTAGCTGTGTTCTGATAAGGATTTCTTCTATCTCGATTTTTCTGTCTTTTAGCTTTTTTACAATTTCTTTAACATATTTAACTGCTCTTATATTATCTCCGTCTTCAAGTATTAATCTTAAAACTTTATTCTGCGTTTTTCTTGCCAAATTACACCAGTCTCTTCTTACTGTTTCAAACCCCCGAATTTTTAATTTGCCTTTTTCATCAACCAGAGCGTATTTTTTCTTTGCTCCGAATTCTCCTGTTCTTTTTGTCACCCAAATTCCTCTTTTATAAAACTCTTCTAATTCCAGTTCCATAATTCCCGGCAGTTCTTTATTAAGCTTTTCTAAAAGCTCAAGTGTTTGCTTTTTTGTTTTTTTATTTAAAAGAAAAGCTATGCTGTCTGTATCGCTGTATATTGTCCTAAATCCTTCACTATCAATTTTTTTTATAACTTCTTTGATAAAATTCCTGCTTATTGCTGTTGTTGCTGCAGATGCTTCAGGGCAGTAATACCTAGCTCCAAAAAATCCTTGGTATCCATAAGAAGCATTTGCTAAAAGTTTAAATGCATTGCTTCTTGCTCTTTTTACTGCGTCATCTCCTTTTTTTAACTCTTGCTTGAATTTTTTTCTTAAACTTATTATCTCCTTTAACATTTCTGGAAAAAATCCAGGTTCTTTTTCAAAATAAGCTTTTTTGCCTTTTGCAATTTCAACTTCTAAAACATTCTTCGCTTTTGGCTTTTTTTCAAGCAGAGTTGATTTTGATAAATTAAATGTGGCTATAATGCTTGGCCAATAACTTGTAAAATCAAAAAGGGCGAGGTTTTCATATAATCCGGGAATTGGCTGAAAAACAAAAGCGCCTTCATATTTTTCCCTTAATCTTCTTTTGCTTATTTCTTCATGTGTTGGCCTTTTTTCTGGTATTTCATTAAACTTCGGTAAATTATGGATAATGTATGATTCAACATTTTTCGACATGCCGTTTCTTGAAACTTCAAATAAAGGCTCTTGCATCACTCTTGAAAACGCAATAAAATCTGGCCAGAATTTTAAAAAAAGATTATATGTAAGCATAGAATCTTGCAGGTTATATTCAAAATAATCTTTCCAATCCTGGTTAGTAAGTTTTGATATTGATTTAAAGACAAAATCTTTTTTTCTTTCCCCCAAAAATTCAAAAGCGATATCATTTAGAGATAAAGTTTCAGACTGCATATACTGTGAATAAGCTGTTTGAACAAACCTTAATAAGTCTACATGAACAACCCCTGAAATTTTTCCAGTTAGTATGTTGCCTTTGTGAAATATTGGCTGGCTTCCATCTAACCCTAAAGCTAATTTTATCTTATGCTTTTCTGCACGAGCTTTTAAGTAAGGCAAATCAAAACCATCGCTGAAATATCCTGTAAGAAAATCAGGTGACTCTTTTTTTACATACTCTGTAAATTTTTCTATGAGTTCTGCTTCGTCTTCTACATATTCCACGAAATTTTGTTCTGAAGTCTTTTCTGATTTTTTCCATGTTATCACTTTTTTTAAATTATTACTGACAAGCGAAATCATTAATATTTGCCCTTTGCCTAATTGAAATTCATCTGTTTCAATATCATACGCAAGTATTTTTGGATTAATTATTGGTTCGGGCTCGGTTTTTTTTGCGGTTTTTAACTTGATGCAAAAATCAACATCTAATGCAGAATCAATTCCGCCAAATTCATATGAGTTGTTGAGCATCTCTCCCTCAATTTCATACCAAGTTAAGGGCAGGATATTCCTTTCTATTATGTAATGAGTAATAAAACCCAAATCATAACCCCTTCTTTTTTCGATTTCCGGCATATCAAGTTTATCAGCTATATCATGCAAATCTTTATAGTTTGTTGCAAATATCTTTAAGGCTTTTACTGGCTTTCCAAGGAAGTTTTTATCATGCAACTCAACTTTTTCAACCTTGGTTTGCCTTCCTTTTACATCTAATTTTATGCTACTTATTTTATTAATCAAGCTTTTTATCTCCCCCTCTTCTAAATTCTCTTTTAAAATCGCCCAAAAAAATATATTGCAGAAATCTATAACACATATTCTTTTGCCAGAACTATCTCTGCCTATTATTTTGGCATAATTTCTCCCTTGCCAGTCAAAATAATCATAGTCTATTGGAATAAAGGTTGTTTTCATGATGAAAAAAGGAGGTTTGATTATTTAAAGTTAGTTATAATATGATTTGGAATATAGGGCCTTAGGTAATTAAATTATACTTTAAAGGTTATCTACACCTATTAACTTAATCTTTTGTTTAGTTTTATTATTTATCATGCATCTTACATCCTTAAAAAAGTTTAAAAACAGGATTTTTATGTAAGTGGTATGAACAGCAACAGGTTGTATACGCAGGCAAAGTTTGAGAAGGATAAAACATTAGTAGATTATATTGAGAGGTATGGCATAAACTTGGAAAATTCAGATATGCATTTAGATGAAAAGCATGATGATATTTGGGTAAAAATACTTGAGCATAAATCATTAAGGGTTGGTTCAGATGAATGTGGGCATCCATTTGAATATGCTGAAAGATGCAAACCATCAAGATTAACTGCTGCAATAAGGCGGCAATATTATCTTGCAACTATACACCTTAAAGAAGTTGAAGAAGGTTTAAGAAAAGTTATTGCTGATGTTAAGCCAAAAAGTTTAACTCAAGTAGTTGTTAAACAGCAAGAATTAGAATTAGGGCCTTTTATGTCTGGCAAAGGAGCAGGGCATTATGAATTTGAGCTAAGTTCAAAAAAACGCAAAATAAAAAGGGGCGCAAGATTTGTCGATAAAAGCATAGATGAAGTATTTTAGATAATTTTTTATATTTGGGATTCCTTTATTTTTCATATAAAATGGGCTTAAATATACGTGAAATAATTCCTCGTAAAGAAATTGAAATTAGCGGTTTAAAGGGCAAGATATTATGTGTTGACGCGTTCAATACTCTTTACCAGTTTCTTTCTTCTATTAGACAGCCAGATGGGACTCCTTTAATGGATAATAAAAAAAGAATTACTTCTCATTTAAGCGGATTATTTTACAGAAATATAAGCTTGCTGTTAGATGGAATAAAATTAGTTTATGTTTTTGACGGCAAGCCTCCTGAATTAAAAATAAAAACGCATAAAAAAAGGATGGATGGAAGAGACATTGCAAAAGAGAGGTATGAACAGGCAAAACAAAAAGAAGATTTTGATGCTATGAAAAGATATTCTAGCCAGTTAGTCAGGCTGGATGATGAGATGATTGAAGAAAGCAAGGCTTTGCTTGGCGCAATGGGCATCTGTGTTGTGCAGGCTCCAAGTGAAGGTGAAGCAGAAGCATCTTATCTAGTTAGGATAAAAAAGCAAACCTACGCTGTTGCAAGCCAGGATTATGACTCTTTACTTTTTGGTGCTCCACGTTTAATTCAAAATTTGACATTATCAAGAAAGAGAAAAACTTTTTCTGGTTGGGCAGAAGTAAAACCCGAGTTAATTGAGCTTGAAAGTGTGTTAAATAATCTTGGTATTAATATTAACCAGCTTATTTGCCTTGGAATAATGGTTGGAACAGATTATAATCCAAAAGGAATTCCAAGAATTGGGCAAAAAAAAGCTCTGCAAATTGTTAAACAGCATAAACAGCCTGTTTTAATTTTTAAAAGCGTGGAAAATTTGATTAAGGCTTTGCCAGAAGAAGAGAGGTTTGATTGGAAAGAGGTATTTGAATTATTCAAAAAACCGAAAGTTGTTGATGCTGAGCTTAAGTTTGGCAAGATTGATGATAATAAAATAAAGGAAATTCTCGTCGGCGAGCATGATTTTTCAGAGCAAAGGGTTAGCAAACAGCTTGATAGGCTTACAGAAGCCCATGAAAAATTAAAGCAGAAGGGTTTGGGGGATTGGGTTTGAGATTTGTGAAGATGCATAAAAAAGAAAACCAAGTTAATCTAAATACAAATTTTAATATATGTAAGCAATAAAATTTAAATTAAGTGGGGTTGTGTTAATAAGCTTTAATCATGTTATTGCTAAAACTTAATCTTAATTATACCAGGGTTAAACAATTTGTTTCCCACGTTCTTTATCACGCAAATGAACATTATTTTTTCTTGCTAATTTTACTATTGATTTCATAGCTTGAATGTATTTATTGTATTTATGTTCTGCGTATTTTCCTATTGCTCCATCTTTTTTTGCATGTATTAGTGTATTTAATTTTCTTGCATAATCATCATATTTATCTTGTAGTTCTTCTTGTGTTCTTTGTCTTTCTCTCGCTTTTTTCTGCTCTTGAACTCGTTGTTCTACCTGTTGTTTTTGTTCTTCTTTAACTTGCTTAGCTGCTTTTTCCTTCATGCTCTCTAAAAGCGCTTTTTCTAATTTTTCCTTTTCTTCCTTCATTTCCTGCTCTTCATGGACTTTTCTTTCTCTTTTTTCCCTTTGTTGCCTTTCCTCTCTCTGCTGTCTTTGTTCTCGTTCTATTCTCTCTCTTTCCTCTTTTTTTCTTTGTTCTTCTTCCTGTTTTTCCTGCACCTCTTTTTGAATTTGTCTTTGTTCCCGCTCTTGCTTTGAGCGTTGTATCCTTCTGTATCTTTCCATAACTTCTTGTCTTGAAAAACTTCTTGGTTGTATTATTGTTCTTGTTACTGGGCTTGGTTTATTATACCTAATTCCTAAATCATGATATGGCATTTCTTTTATTTTCTTTTTTCTTCTGAGCAATAAACCCCAGAAAATAAAGATTACTCCAAGTGTAAAAGCTAATCCCTTGTTATAAGCAAAAAAACCAAGTAAAAATAATATACCTCCTATTAAAAATAAAATGTTTGCAAATCCTATAAAAAACCCAAGCATTATTAACAACACAACCCATAAAAAAGGAGAATAAAGGAAGTCATAATCTAATCCAATGTTATAAAATAAATCTGTGAAGTCAAATCCAATATAGTTTGCATAATACATTAAACCAAAAGAAAATGCAAATGCCATGACTCCTGCAAGTGCATTGTGGTGTCCAAAAACTTTTCTTAAAAGAAAATAAATAATTGCAAACGAAATAATAAATATAGATCCAAGAATTATTGTGTCTGGTCCAATAGTGTACCATAAATCAGTTAGTGAAAAGCTGTTATAATAGCCAGTGTTAAAATTGGTAAAATCCGACAAGCTGAATTGTGCATTAACCAAATTAGATAAAATTACCATTAAGAACAATGTTGCCAAAATCCTCTTTTTCATATTTTATTAAAGAAAATGTTTTTTATAAATCTTGTTTTATCAGGTTAATTTATCAATTCAAAATAGAAAGTTGGTTAATAAAAAGAGAGTATGTTAAGAAACTTAATATTATCTCTCTTGGTTTTGAGTTATCAGTTATTTCCGATGTCTAAATAATTTAGTTGTTACCTTTCCCATGGGTATCTTGGCTTTGCTTTGTTTTTTACCCCAAAAATAATTCCTGAAATAATCACCATAATTGTTCCAATTACTGCTAATAGTCCGGTTTCATATACCCAGCCAAAAACCGAGATGAGTATGAAAAACACGCCAATTGAAAACAATGTTTTTTCTGCCCCCCATTTAAATGATGCAAATGCAGCAAATCCAATAAATGCAAGGAGTATTAACGGGGCAAATTCGTCTACGGCAAATTCAATGTCATAAAAAAATACTCCAACATCAAATCCTCTTAAATGTAAGCCGTAGGTGATTAATAATGAAACCGAAAATGCAACAATTCCTGCAATTACCGCATTTCCTTTAAAAAACTTAATTAGCGAGAAATAAATAAACCCAAATGAAATAAAGAATATGCAAGTTAAAAATACTGTTGAAGGCTCTAATGCATCTAAAAGAGTTCCCAATGAAAAACCCCCATACCCATAACTATAATAGCGAGGATAAGCACTGACAAAGTTAATTGCAAACAATGCAGTGATAAAACTCAGCAGCCAATTCCTCTTTTGCATAATTAAATTAAGCAGGTAGTTTTTATAAATGTTATTGAGGAGAACATTGGGATTAGTTAACTTAGATATGGGGTTTAAATAACTAAATTTTAATGATAAATAGGGGGTGTAATAAGCATATGTTAAATAGTTTAATTAATAGTGTTTTAATATTAATTATCTTTTTTTAATATCTCAATTTAAACAATAAACCAAAAAATCATAAAGTTTAATTACTTTATTTTGGTTGTTAATTTATGGCTGAAAAAATTAGATCATATGACTTTTTTGGGAATATTGCTGTTGTAAGGTTTCCAAATAATTTTAGTGCTAAAGAAAAAAAGAAATTTTCTGTAAAATTAATGAAAGAGCAAAAGTCAGTTCAAACAGTGCTTGAGAAAGTTGGGAAGATTAAAGGAAGATTAAGAAAGATAAAAACAAAGTATGTTTCTGGCGAAAGAACAAAAGAGGTGCTGTATAAAGAAAATAACTGCGTTTTCAGGTTTAATATTGATTCAACTTATTTTTCTCCGAGATTGAGCAATGAGAGAAAGGAAATTGCGGGCAAGATTAAACAAGGTGAAAATGTTTTGGTTATGTTTGCAGGTGTTGCTCCTTTTTCAATTGTTATTGCTAAAAATTCCCGTGCTATCAAGGTGGTTAGTGTTGAAATTAATCGTGAAGCAAGCAAATATGCTAAATTAAATGTTGAGCTGAACAAACTAAAAAATAAGGTTGAAGTTATTCAGGGAGATGTGAAAAAAGTTGCAGTGAAATTGGCTAAAAAAGAGAAATTTGATGTTATTGTTATGCCCCGTCCGCAGCTTAAAGAGAGCTTTTTGAAGGAAGCTTTTAAGTTATGCAAGCGTGGAACAAAAATCTATTATTATGATTTTGGTAAAGAAGATGAGATTAGTTTAATTGTTGAGAAGATAAAGTCTGAAGCTGACAAATACAAGTCACGGATTAAAATTTTAAAGGTGAAAAAAGCAGGTGAAATTGCGCCTTATAAATACAGGTTTAGGGTCGATTTTAAGGTGATTTAGTAAGGTTTATAAATTCGTATTATTCTTATTTTTTATGGTAGCTTTGAACAAGAGTATAACTTTGTTTCATGGAACTTCAAAGGAAAATCTTGAAAAAGCTTTAGTAAATGGAATTTTACCTTGGAATGAAGTTGGGCAACATAATTGGGATACAGAGCAGGATTTGTTTGGGTTTTATACGCCTATACCTGGGAATGTTTATATTGCTAAATTTGATAGGGCCAAGGATTATGCTCTTTATTTAAAAGAAAATGGGAAAACAAAACAACCAGTTGTTATAGAAGTTTTAGTGGATAAATCTAATTTAGTTAGTGATGAAGATGCTAAAGAAGATAATTGGCAAGATAGTTTAAAGGTTAATGGGACTTGCGCTCATGTTGGTTTTATTCCAGCATCAAAGATTATGGCAGTTTATAATTGTGCTTAAATCTTTTTGTTAGGTATCAATCCTCAAATTTTCTTCCTAATCTTTACCGCAGTTGGAGCCTCGCCGCCATGCCATGTAAAGCGAGGGCGGACTCGCATTGGATAAATTCTCTCAGAATTATCATCAAGAAGAATTGCGCTTCCTTTTAAATCCGGCAGTTCGTCTATATACTTCTTTATGCTTGCTAAAAGATATGACTGCATTATATAATTCAACGACTCAACATCTGGCTGGCTTGTAACTCTGTGGGCAATAACAATGTCTGATTGAGTCATCACATCCCTGTTAATCATACCTGGTTGCTGTGTTGCTAATACAAGAGAAATTCCTGGCTGTCTCCCCTCTCTTAAAAGCTGAACCAAAGCATCTGTTGCAATTGTTTTGTTATTTAAGGGAAGAAATTCATGAGCTTCATCAATAAATATCCATACAAGGGGATCTTCTTTTCTTTTTGTTATCTCCGAGAATTCAAGCCCCTTTGCTACAGCCTCAACCTCTTCCTTTTTTCTTGCAGTCATTCTTTGATTAAAAATTTTTCTTGAAATTAAGCTGATTACTAATGCCCTCACATTAAACGCTCCAACTGCATTGTAAATACTTAGGTCAAGAACTGTTGTTGAACCTGCAGTTACTAAATCTTTTGTTTGTGTCGGGTTGTCATATTTTCCTGCAAAAACACCCCAGGTTTGTGCTGCTTCAAACAAACCTGCTGCTGCATTTCTTATCTCTTGGGTGGTTTCTTTGTCTTGATTTATGCTGGATATGATATCATTAATGTCATATTTTTTTCCTTTTAATTTACTGAGTGTTCTTTCTATAATTACTGCAACAGGTTCAATAATATTTAGCCCAAAAGTTAAAATCCAGTCTTCTGCCTGCATTTCTGTGGTATCTAAAGCAAATTTTTCATCTGCTGGAATTCCTTTTTCAACATACTCATCATAATAGCCAAAAGGAACAAAAATTTTTACTGGAAGATTTTTTGGCTCAAGTTGCCATTCACTTAGCAGGGTTTTGTCTTTTTGGTTCTGATATTTCATTGTCCAGTAAATTCCCATTGTATCAAAGATTAGAGAAGCAATATTCTGGCTGAGCTCTTTTGGTAAATTTGATAGTTCTTCTGCAATTACTCCAAGCGTGTAAGATTTTCCAGAACCCCTCTTTCCAGCTACCAGGACAACATGGCTTCTGGCTATGTCCATGAATATCTTATTGCTTAATGAAGTATACTGCCCCATTTTTACATAGCCTTTGCCAAGAAAAATTAATCCTTTATCTTCCAGAGATTTTTTGTCATGCTCATCCCTTCCTGTTATTATGTCATACGGCATTTTTCTTTTTTTTGGACGTTTTTATTGTTTAATACAAGTATTTTATATTTTTAAATTGTTGGCATGATATATTAATTGGTTGATGTTACATTATAAGTATATCTTTGAATCCACCAAAACGTTTTTAAATAGGTTTTTCATTGGTTTGAAATGGAGCCTGTAGAAGTGAAGAAAATTGAACAAAAAGTTGAAGAAAAAATAGAAGAGGGATTTATAAGCAAGTCAAAAAAAAATCCCTGGATTCTCTCTACATTAATCTTTGCTATTTTAGCATTGGGATTGGTTTTGATGAACCCTAATATCTCTGGGCGAATTACCGGAAATGTTATTTCTGCAAATAATGCTGCACAAAATTTACTGGGTTTTTATTTAAACAATGGTGCAGAAGGGTTGTCAGTTGATAGTGTTGAGACAGAATCTGGTTTATACAAAATTAACTTTCTTTTTCAGGGGCAGGTTGTTCCAATTTATATGACTAGAGATGGTAAGCTTGCAGGCAGTTTAAGCCCGCTTATGTTAAGTACCCAAACAAATACTCAAACAAATACTAATGATAATACAAATGTACAGCAAACTTCACAGGCTATGCCAAAATCTGATAAACCAAAAGTTGAACTTTTTGTGATGAGTTATTGCCCTTATGGCACTCAAGCTGAAAAAGGACTACTTCCAGCTGTGGCATTGTTAGGGGATAAAATAGATTTCAAGTTAAGATTTGTTCACTACACTTTGCACGGTGAAAAAGAAGATATAGAGAATAATAGGCAGTTATGCATTAGAGAAGAACAAGGGCAAGACAAGTTAAATAAATATCTTGTTTGCATACTTGATTCAGATAACCCTAATGCTCCAAAAGATGTTAGTGTTTGCGAAAAAGAAGCAGGAATTGACAGTGCTAAATTGCAGACATGCTTAAAGAATAAAGCAGATAGTTATTTTGCTTCTGATTCTGCTTTAAGTCAGGGTTATGGAGTTCAAGGTAGCCCAACATTGGTTATTAATGGTGTTCAATCTTCTGCAGGAAGAAATCCTGCAAGTTATTTAAATGGCATTTGCGGTGCATTTAATAATGCTCCAAGTGAATGCAGTGAGCAATTATCAATAACAAGCCCTTCAACAGGATTTGGTTACAAGACAGGAACAGATACAGTAGCCCAGTGTTGATAAATTTAGTTAGGGTGGTATGAAAGATTATCAATTGTGAATAATTGCTATTGATCTTTACTAAGCAAGATTTATATTATAGTCAAAGCATTTTATTTTATGGATAAACAGTTTGAACTTTATGACCCGCATCCTGGGTCTAAAGGTGCATTAATGCCTCTTCCAAAAGAAATGCAAGATGTTGCTAAAAGGTTAAATGGAAAGCGTATGACTTTAGAGGAAGCCCTTGCACAACTTGAACCTTTTGCCAAAAAAACTTGTGGAAAAGTAGAAGCAGTCTTTAAATATAGCTTTATTTCTTATATTCAAGGACCGCACCATTATAGGCTATTAAGGTTTAAAGAGTTGGTTAAGTAAAATTCAGAATAAATTATCAAATTTCTATAAACATATTATAATTTAATTAATATCTGTAAGCAGTAGTTGTTTATCGTTTAGTAATTCTTATGTCAAGATGCTAAATAAGCGATGTGTTAACACATTAATCATATTTTTGCTTTTTCCTGCAATCATCTAATTATTCAAATACGCCAATTCTTCTTCATTGAGTTTTAATTGTTTTTGGATTTCTGAATTGGATTTGACAATTTGTTTTATTATAGAAAATTCAGCCATTGCCCGCTTTTCGCCGACATGAACAAGCTTTGAATATTTTTGCGCAATGCTTTTCTTTTTTGCATGCGCCTGGTTGTGCATCCAAATTTTTAAAATCCTCTCTGGCTTTTTATAGCTTGTAAAACCTGTCTTTGCAGATTTTTTGGCTGCTGCAATTCCGTAACTGAGCAGTATGTTTTCATAAACAAGAAATCGCCAGTACTGTTGTTTGTATATTCTGCCTTTAAAAATATCTGCCTTGCTTAAATACTCATATGCTTTAGCAAGCTCTTCTCCTTTATATTCTGCAGGAATATTTTCCTCTATCCACAAAAGGATTTCATCTAAAGAAAGATTTACAGAATCAAATACATTCAATAATTCTGTTGTTGCCTTGTTTTTAAATATTAATCTAAGGGCATTAAAAATATCTATCTCTTTATTTCTTTCATCAAAAAAAGAAGGTTGAACTTCTTTGAAATTGGATATTGTCTGCAAGTCGTTTATTGCTGCCCTCACATCTCCTTTAACTTTTATTGCAATGCTTGTTAAGATGTCATTGCTTATGAAAAGATTTTCTTTTTTTAAAATGCTTATAAGAATTTCTTTTATTGTCCTATAGTCAATTTCTTTAATTTGTATTAACTCGCATTTTTTTCTCAAGTCAGCAAATTTTTTGCCCCATATATTATTTGCTGTTATTATAACTGGATATGTCGTTATACTTATAAGGTATATGAGGGTAGAAATACTTCCCCAGTCTGATACAGAAAGCCCATCTACTTCATCTATTAGGATAATTTTTTTCTTTTTAGTAAGAGATTTTTGCTGAATTGCGGGTTTTAATATGTTCTCTAATTTTTCCTTGTTTCTTAAATCAGAAGCGTTTAATTCAAAAATTTCTGCGTTAGTTTCCAATGCAGCTACATGTGCGAGAGTTGTTTTTCCTGTTCCAGGCGGACCATAAAGAATAACTGCTTTTTTTTCAAGCCCAAAATTTTTTGTAAAAGCTTTTATTTTTTCTACAGCTAACTGCTGTCCTTTTATATCTATGAAACAAATTGGCCTGTGTTTTTCATTCCACGTCATTTTTTCTCTCAGCTCTTTTTTTTGTGTATTCTCTATATGCTGTTTTAAAATATGCATCTACTGCAGGTTTTATATTCTGGATTATACTATCCTGGTTTTCATCTGAAGAATATTTTGTTGTTATTTTTTCTTTTATTATTCGATTTTCTGCAGTTATTCCAATCTTTTCTAAAACCCAGCCTTCAAGTTCAGTATATTCCATTAATGATAATGTTCCTCTGCTCTTTATTTCTTTTTGTTCTCCAAGTAATCCATAAATCGCTTGTTTTATTATAGTCAATTCTTCAGGGGTTAATTCTCTTAACTCTCCTTTTCTTGTTTTTGCTTCTAAATTCATTTTCCTTGTCCTGCAAGCACAAAACTTGCTAAAAGAGACTGCAATTGGATAAATGTGTCTGCTCCTTCTACAATTCTAAACTCAGTTTCTCCTGTCTTTTCAATTAATTTCATTTTTATATCTGGTTCCACCTGCAAGTTCCAAATTTCTTTTTGAATAGCCTTTATAACATCCTGCCCTGCAACGCTTTCTTTTAACATAACATCAAGAAGTTTATTACGAGCCTGCTGAAAATCTCCTGCAAGAGCATAGTCCAAAACAATCTTTATATCTCTTGGCTTTGCACTCGCAATGATTGTTGTTACTAGTTCTGGATTTATTGATGGAGATATGGATGCAGTTGCCTGCACAATATTTATTGCTTTTCTGCAGTCACCTTCACTTGCTTCATAGATTGTTGCGACTCCTTCTGGGTTTATTGTAAGCTTTTCGCTCTCCGCAATAACTTTAAGCCTTTTTTCAATGTCCTTTTTCTCTAAAAGCTTAAATCTGAAAATCGCGCATCTGCTTTGTATAGGGTCAATTATTTTACTCGAATAATTGCATGATAGAATAAAACGGCATGTAGCAGAATAGTTTTCCATTGTTCTTCTTAAAGCCTGTTGGGCTTCTGGTGTAAGAGCATCTGCTTCATCAAGAAATATCACTTTAAATGGGACATTTCCAAGTGCTTTAGTTCTTGCAAAAGTCTTGACTTTTTCCCTAACAACATTAATTCCTCTTTCATCACTTGCGTTTAATTCAAGGTAGTTTTCTGTCCATTTTGTGCCATAAAGCTCTTTCACAATAATTAAAGCCATAGTTGACTTTCCTGTTCCTGCTGGTCCAGCAAAGAGCAAATGAGGTATGTTAAATGAGCCGACTAATGATGAAACTCTCTTAACTATGTCATCTTGCCCAACTAAATCAGAAAAGACTTGTGGCCTGTATTTTTCTGTCCAAATTCCACTTATCATATTAAAATATTCTTTAGACAACTTATAAAGATTGTTATGTCAGAAATACATCATTTCTGAACACATCAAGAATCTTTAAATTCTTGAGTGCCATCAAAATCTTTTGATTTTGAGGTCCTAAAATTACAAACAACTACTACATACAGGAATTTTTTGATGTTTGAGAAATGGTGTTCATTAATTTGTTAGATAACTGGTTAGTTGAATGAAAAATTAGCTGTAATAAGCTACTTTTTAAGCTGTTTTATAGGTTATACTATTTATTAATTTACTTGAAACTGGCTGTTAATAATGACTTACCACTTAATTTTACATTATTAACTATTTTATTGCTTTTGTATAAATTAATATTTGATAAGCTAATTAATAAAAATCCTCTTTTTTTGCGCTTTTATTTCTTAATCCTTCTACGCTGAAAATGATTGCCCGCATCCGCAGGTTTTTTGAGCTTGAGGGTTTTTGAATTTAAATCCGCTGTCATTCATATCAAAAGAGTAATCTAGTTCCATTCCATTCAAATAAAGGTAGCTTTTTTTATCAGTGTAAACTTTAATGCCATGCTGTTCAGAAAGGAGTTTTTTATGTTCAGCATCTGCTTCATCAATCATCTCAATGCCATATTCTAACCCAGAACAACCCCCTGCTTTTACAAAAACTTTTAAAACTTTTCCCCCCAATCCACTTTTTTCTATAATCTGTTTTACAGCTTCTGCTGCAGCTTTAGTTAAAATTATGGCTGGTTTTTCATCCATTTTTAGATTATTTATTACAAAAGATAAAGGTCCTCTCTCTTATAAATGTTAATATGTCAAAAACAATGTTTTTGAGATGCTCAAGAACCAGACACGCCATACAATTTATTGTATGGTTCTTGACATGTTTAAGGAATGAAGCTTATGAGATTTTAATGTATGGAGATAAGCAAGGCATTGTAAATTAAAATTGCTTTTAATCAAATTAATCAACAAAAATAAACTTATTTTACATTTATTGGCTTCTCGTTCTTCTAAGCTTTCTTTTATGCTTTTCTTTTTTTAATCTCTTGCGCTGCCATTTCCAGCGCATCTGCCTTTTCTTTTTCCACCTTCGTGATGAGCGTTTCATAAATAAAATTTAGAGAAGTTAGTTTAAAAGGCTTTTGTTGTGCTGTTTTTTACTCTCTGTTCCTTAATCCATACCCATCATTCATGCCAAGATATCCTCTTACATTTTCTATTAACATGAAAGGGATGCCCCAAGATAATTTTGAAATACTGGAGGCATGTTTAATGTTTCCAGGAACAAAATTCCTCCTTCTTAGAGCATACTTCAACCCATTTTTTAATTCTTCTTCACTATCAGTTTGCACGTTTATGCCGTGCAGATTAATATAACCATCTCCAATGCCACTTACTATGTGAGCTCCAGAAACAGGAACTGCCTGAATTACTATCCCTCTTTTTTTTAGATTTTTTAATCTCTTTATGGTTTCTTTATTTTGTGTAAGTGATGCTTCTGAACTTAAAAAGATTCCATGAATAGAATCACTATATTTTTCAATGGAATATCTGCTTCCAAATAATCCAGAAGGTTTTATGAATACTAAAGAGTTTGAATCTTTTGCCATGCTTATTGCTTCTTTAGTTGTTATCCTTCTTTTTTGGCAGTCAAAATCAAGATAGCTACCTAATATAAATATGTCAGTTCTTTTGTAATTTTCAATTGTTGGCACTAAAGATGACTTTAAAATTCCAAGCGGGCCAAGGCTTTCTCGAATTATTAAAAAATTATCCCCGCGCACTTCAATATTCATCCCTTGGTTTTGTGCTTCATTCAGAACATACCCAAATCTGTCATTAATTCCTGTAGGCGTTTCTTCTGTAGCACTTGTTAATGCAAGCAAGTCAAGTTCTTTTGATTTAGCTGTTTTATAAATCTCATCAGTTATATTCACATCGGGAAACATCTGCCATGCTTTCCAAAATTTTGAAAAACTTACTAAACCATATGCATGTAAATCTGCTTTCATATTTTTTTAAGAAATAATGAGTTTTTAAGAATTATTGCACTCAAAAATAATCTCTGACTCTCACCTTAAATTCAAGCCAGAAAATCCAAAATACAAGTAAAATTGCATCAAGACTTGCAAGAAATGTAGCTCTTAGTTCTTCTGGAATTAATAAAATAGAGTAAAGCCCAAAGGTTTGAATTGAAAAAGGATAAAAAAGCGCCAACTTCCCGAAAAAAATAAAGTCGAGGAGGATATGCAAAAGTGTTGTTGCTGATAATATGTAAAAAACAGCCGGCAAAGTCATGTGCCTTTTTCCTAATCCGTGATTTTTTATTTTTAATCTTGCGATTACAACTCCAGCAATAAATAAAACAAATGGTATTAACAAAATGTGGGAATAAGTTGGGTGGATCTGTTCTAAAGTGAAACCAAAAGGATACAGGATAAAAACTAAAGCATAATCCAAATCAAGTAAAATTCCACCAAGAGCTGCTATCAAAATATAATAACGTGGGAATTTTTTATTGTCTTTAATAAAATATCCTCTAAAAAGTTCTATTAAGATAATTGCTACTAAAATATGTGTAACTGCGTAGGGCATTTTTCCTCTTTTACTTTTGGTGTAATTGTATAAACAAAATCTGATAAGTTTAATAACTTTGCTTAGCGTTAATAAGTTAATTGCCTACGCCACCCATTTTGTATAATTAATGCCTTAAAATCAGCTTATGAAAACTTAACTAAAAATATTAAAATAGGCAGTTTGTTAAATGTTGGTTAATTTTATTTAAAATGAATATTAAAAATATAAAACAACATCATGGGCGGGTAAGGCCATTAATACTTGAAAGGCTTCAAGAATTTTCCGATGTTAAAAGTAAAGGCAACAAAGAGGTTTTTCGTGAGCTATGTTATTGCCTGCTGACAGCAGGAACAAGTGCAGAGCTTGGCATTAAAACAATTGAGCATTTAGGAGATGTTATTTTTTATGGAAGTGAGCAAGAAATTGCCGGCAAACTAAAAGAGTGTTACAGGTTTTATAATATTAGAGCAGGTTATATTTTTTTGGCAAGGCAAAGCTTTAAGTATGTTGATTTAAACGCTGATAATGTGCGTGAACAGCTCGTTAAAAATATTAAAGGTTTGGGCATGAAAGAGGCAAGCCATTTTTTGCGTAATATAGGATTTAAAGAATATGCTATTTTAGACAAGCATGTTGTAAATTGTTTGTTTGAACTTGGTGTAATTTATAGCAATAAACCGCCTAAAAACAAAAATGAATATTTAGAGATTGAAGAAAAAATGAAAAATTTTGCTAATAAAATAAATGTGTATTTTGACGAACTTGATTTAGTGCTATGGAGTTTTAAAACAGGCAAAGTGTTGAAATGAAATATTTAATAAGGATAAAACAGAAAGCGTGCTAATACTAAAACATATGGAGAGTTTAACATTCATTTTGTTAATTATAAATTGCTTTAAGACGATTAACAATTAAAAATTTGTTTACCCAATGTATTTTTAATCCTTCACAAAATTTAAATACTCTTATCATGCACAATTAATTATGGAGCAGGAAAAATTAAAAAAATTGGAAGAGGCACTAATCCAAGTAGGATTAAGAATAGCAAAGAGAGGAGAAGGAGCTTTGTTTGTTATAGGAGAAGTTGATTTTAAACCTTTAGTTAATCAATCTGTGCCTAGGTTCAAAGTGATAAGCAATCCAAAATTGCTAGAGTCTTTGGCATTGATGGATGGAGCAGTTATAATTGATAGGCAAGGTTTTATGAGAGCTTATGGAGTTATGATTAAATCCAAAAAAACCCTTAAGAATTTTGGAACAAGGCATAGTGCCGCATTAAGTGCTGCAAAAGGAGAAAACGTTGTTTTTATTGTTTCTGAAGAAGATAGGAAGATAAGAATTTTAAAGCAAGGCAAGGTGGTTATGCAGATAGATGCCCTGCAAAAGAACATTGAGAAAAATGTTTCAGGGGCTGTTAGAGTATTAGAATCAATTGGTGCAGGAACTATCGGAAGCATTGGCACAAGCGTGCTTGTTCCTACTTTAGGGATTGCTTTTTTTCCAGGAGTAGTTCTTTTTGGTTCTGCTTATTATTTGGCAAAGTTCCTCTCTAAAAAATTTAATCAATAGTAGTAAATACACCTCCGTCGAACACTACACTTTCTTGGCACCTTAAGGGGACGCATTTTTATTTATTGTTTAAGTTGAATTCAGTAGATTAAAGGCTATTTAAAGAGCTCTACAATGGAAAGTAGATATTTAGAGGTAGAATTTATTTATTGTATGCACAAGGAAAATATACTTTTATAAATGTGTTTAGCTTTTTTTGTTAATGGCTTATAGGGTGTTTCGTTCAGACCATTATAACAAAAAACTTGAAAAAATAGATGCTTCAGAACAAGACAGGATTAAAAAATTTGAGCAAATGCTTAAAGAACAGCCATTTTCTGGCAAACCATTAGGATATAAATTCTTTAGAGAAAAGAAATTTAATGGAAAAAGAATGTTGTTTTTAGTATATGAAGAGTATAAATGTATCTTTATTGTTACTATAACTCATAAAAAAGCTCAACAACATGAAATTGATTTAATAAAGGCAAATTTAGATATTTATAAAGAAGAACTTAAAAAATTAATAGGTGAAATTTAAATTTCTCTAATTTTACCTTGGAGTATATCTTTTATACCTTTAGCTATGTCTGAAAGTAATTCCTGATCAACTCTTTGGAATTTTATAAGCTTTTCATACTCTGTTTTTGGTATGGTAATTGTTTCTTTTTCCATAATTATTCATGTTTATCATTGTTTAAATAATTTTCGTTGGTGGTTAAAAAGAACTTTATAAAAGGATGGAGAATTTCTCCTTATTAACCATAAAGGAAGTACAGAATAGGAAGATTTATAAAAGAGATTTTGATGATAAGCAAATGTTAGCTAATAAAATTTTGAAATCAGTTGGTAATGGATTAGTTACAATACTTTTGGCAACTAGTTTAAGTTGTGGTAAAAGTGATTCTCCATCTATTTCGCATCCTATTACTTTAAATGGGAGAATTACTGGTAAACAATCAAGGGTAAAGGTTTCAACAAATGACTTTGGAGTTAATCAGTATAAGGTGTTATATGCTGTAGATATTTATCCCCCATCCAGTTTATTGTGGAACAATGAATTAGACCATAACTATCATTATTATGACTCTCCACATAATAAAATTTTCTTAAATTTAAATGTTGGTTCTGAAATACCTTCATTCTTGGACGAAAATAAGGGAATTGAATTTACTTTAACTAGTGGATTTACAAAAACACGTGAAGATAATGGTAAGCCTCTTTATTCAATTGAATCATATCCAGAAGGCGTTCTTAATAAGGCAACAAAACTAACTCTAACTTACGATTGATCTCCCCGATTTTCCATAAACAATAAACCCCCTTAATTGGGTAAATTGTGATACCCCGTCCTGGGGTCTTTTACCATTTTTTGGGATATGCCCCCGCCGGGATTTGAACCCGGGTCACCACCGTTCTCCATAAACCGACATGTATCGGTTCATGAACAGTTGCATTGTAATGCTGATTTTATTCCTTTCATCAAGGCAAAATCGCTGTTTGAGAGGGTGGCATACTTGGCCTCTATACGACAGGGGCTTATTGTAATTATATTCTTAAAGAGGTTAGGTGAATTGACTTTTAAATGTTTATTGTTCAAAGTTTTATTCCTTCTTCTTTCATTCTATACTCAGCATAAAGGTTGCAATCGTTACATTCAAGTTCATTACAATCCTCACATATGCTGGCCATTCAATCCATGGACTCATGTCTAGTTCTATGTACTAATCTATTGCATCTATTTGAATCACTTGGAAAACCCCTTTCTTGTCTATTTTCATGAAAACACTTTATCCTATAAAAGTGACAGTATCCTTTATCAAAATATTCACAATCTTCTCGCCTAAACTTTATCTTGCTCATTTGTATTATTAAAGCTTGGTTTATTTAAAGGAATCTATCATTTATTATGTCAAGATTGCCAATGCAGGAAACCACAGACTTTAGTCTGTGGAGGAATGCAATCTTGAGCATCCAAAAAACTAACAAACCACGCACTTTAGTGTGTGGTAAACCCAAAGTTTTTTTGATAATAATTTTTTATCTTTATTCCCAAACTATGGCACAACAATCATTACAAATGAAGATATTTTTATAAATAACTGAAATTACTTATAGATTTAGTTATATTTTGTTTACTTTACTAGAAAAACAGTGTCATTTGGCCTTACTTTATCAGAAACCTTTATACCTATATGGCTGCCTTTTTTGGCTTCTTTGACTTCTTTTCTGTCTATCTGAATACTGCTCACTTTTAATTCAAAGTCAGTTGTATGCCCTTTTATGTGTATTTTATCCCCTACTTTTAAGGTGCCAGAAAGCTTTATAGCAGCAACTTCTACATGACTAAAGTAACTTGACACTTCGCCAATTTCTTTTTCTTCTGCCATAATTTATTAAAACTTGGCTAGTATTTAAATCTTATGAAAACCAAATAATCCCTATTGCCATTAGCAATAAAATCATAATAAAGTGGAGGATAAAGCTTATTGTTGCAAGCACATTTAGTTTAATTGTTGTTAATCCTGCAAGCATAGATATTCCTACTTCATCTGGAAGCGGGGTGGCAATTAAAATGCCGGCAAAAATATACAGACCATAGTGTCGTATTTTTACGCTGATATTTTCATTTGCTATTGCGCGTATTTTTTCAACAATTTTCTCTCTTTTTAGCATTTCAAATTCTTTTGCAAAAGAGAGCTTAATTATATTAAAAATTAGGATATCTGAAAGAAGTGCTCCAACTGCTCCAATTATTGCGGCAAAAAAAAGGTTTTGAGGATTTGAAACAATAAAAAATCCGACTGCAAAAGGAGCAGTAAATCCAAATGTCGATAATACGCCTGCAATAAACACCCCCAAATAGCTAAATTTTCCTAAATTTGACATCCATGGATATGCTGCTAGATTTTTAAATAAATAATAAGCTAAAATAATAACAGCAATTAACAGCGTGAGCTTTGGGTATCTCAATGCAAAAAGTTTTTTGGCTTTTTTCACAGCATGAGGCGCCTTTTTTCTCAAGTGACGGTGTATATGCCTTTTAGGATGTTTTAAGACTTTCATTCTTTCTCTTTTTATATATAAAATAGCCCTGCCAGGATTCGAACCTGGGTCACAAGCTCTCTCCTGAGCTCGTTCGATATTGATAGAGGCATGTCCTCACGAACTCACTCGCCAGAGGCTTGTATACTTGACCGCTATACTACAGGGCTGTCTTCTTATTAATTTTCTAGCCTATTTTAGTTTTTAAAACCTATCTCTTTAATCTGGTTTTTTTAGTTATTTGTCTAAATGTCAAGAACCACGGAATAAATTCCGTGGCGTGTTCGTGGTTCTTGAGCATCTCAAAAACATTGTTTTTGACGACTATCAAGATTCTATAAAAGAATCTTGAAGTGCTCAAGAATTGTTTTTATTCTCTCACCACTAAAATAACGAGTTTGCGTAAATTCAATTTTTACATATAAAAAGTTTATTGTTAATCATACAATCGCTGGTACACATGCTTCAGTGTTCATTAAATTAGACACTCTCACTTATAGAAATGTTTTTATATGTTTTTCTCTTGAATTAATCATGACAATAAGCATGGTTTTGATTATCATTGCAGCACTAATCGCTTTTATTTGGGTGCTTATGGAATTTAGAAGATTAAGACACAAAATATTTGCTGTTTTTCTTATTATGTTAATTATGTTCTTTTATTTTAGTTTTACATATGCACTAAAAGAGAAAGGCCTGGATTTGAAAACGTTGCCAGGAGTAATAGAAGCATCTAAACTTTATTATTCATGGATGGTTTCTCTTTTTCATAATTCAGTTGCAATCACCTCTAATGCAATAAAAATGGATTGGGGTATAACTAATTCAACTGCACGATAAAATGAAAACAGTACTAGCTATATTTATATTTTTTATTTTTGCAGCCCTGCTTATTATCAGCAACAATAATTTAGCAATAAATAACCAAGAAAATATGAGAATTTTCTATGAATTATACGGAAATTGGTTAAATCAAATTTTCTTTAATACTCAAAAAATAACAGGCGAGATTGTAAAATATCCCTGGCTTCCAGAAACATCAGGGTAATATTTAAAAAGCATACTTCATTATATATACTGCATCAACATGGTAAAAAAGAAGGTGAAGAAAATACATGCAGTGAAATCAGCAGTGCGTGTTGGTCAGGTTAGGGCAAGTAAAAATAAAATTAGTCTTGCGCTTAGAAATTTAATTACTTTTGCAATTATTGCTATAATCAGTTATTTTCTCAAAGGATTTACCACAAGCTATCTTTTAAGCAACTTTTTTTATTTATTGTCCATACTTACAACGTTTATTGCTTTAACTTTTTTAATTGTGCTTTTAGTGCTCAGTTTTATTAAGATAATGAGTAGATAATTATTTAATTGCATGACACATTTTAGATAAATTATAATTGTGAATAAAGTCAGGCTAAGTTTGATTACGTATTTTGTTTCTGGGTTATTTTTTTATTGCGGGGGTATTAGTATGTATAGAGTTGCTAATTAACTAAATAAACCTATTAAATACAATTAGATTAAGTTGTTCTGCTAATTAACTAAATAAGTATGTTAATAAAAGAATGTTAAAGCTTAGCAAGAAATCTGTCTGCTTTAGCTGACAGATGAATTGCGTTACTTATTTATTTCTAATTTAGTTTGATTATGAATGGGCTGGTTTCTAGCCCATTGAAAGTCTAACGATAGTTAGTA
>Ga0209541_10002338_pt1 | contig 36011 bp, 33 predicted proteins | sample RifCSPlowO2_01_FD_184027 | JGI IMG/M metagenome (GOLD analysis project Ga0209541, IMG submission 184027) | Groundwater microbial communities from Rifle, Colorado - Rifle CSP2_plank lowO2_0.1 (SPAdes) (version 2) | ecosystem: Environmental > Aquatic > Deep subsurface > Groundwater | place...
AGCGCAAGTGCGAGGTCATTCGACAGAGCCATGATGCGCGCAACCTTCACGCCCTTGTTTGGATGGATCGCGTATTGCGTGACTGTTGGACCAGTGCGCACTTCCGCAAGCTCAGAACCAATACCAAATTGTTTGAGCGTGTCCACGATCGTTTGCCCATTTGATTTTATATCGCCGGCAGTTGCTTTTGATTTATTTGCAAGTAGCAAATCAAACGCAGGCAACGGTTTAAATGAATGTTTTCTCGGCATGGGGAGCGGTTCCTGTTTGCCACTGATCGGATCACCAGCTGCTTGGGGTTCTGCTACAACTTCCTCTTCCTCTTCAACATCATTTTCAGCCGCATCGTCAGCGGTTGCCAATCGGTGTTGCGAAATTTCCGGCAGTGGTTCTTCGCCGGTCGCAACAGTGGTGCGCGTGTACATGACACTATCAGCAAACCAACGCCACACACGACCGCACACGGCGTGCATAAAATTTGCAAGACCAGAAATAGTGAAATTAAAAATGAGCATGATGCTCATGAGTAAAAAAATGATCAGTATTGGTGCTGCTGCATAGATGCCGGTAAAGCGGAGCAATGGATAGGCGAATATAAGACCGACGATGCCGCCGCGGTATCCTTGCACTCCGGTGTCAATCATGTCGGCGAGCGGAATGGAAACATGTGCGAGACCATTTGCAGACAGCAAAAATAAAACAAATCCAATGACGTGGTGTGATTTACGCTCAAGTTGTTCATCGCGTTCGATTAAGACCGCCCAAATGATGAGCAGTATTGGCACCACAAAACGCGTCACGCCAAAAATAAGCGATAAAAAATTGTTGATGAATTCACCGACAATTCCCGCTGCGCCAAAGAGCGATAATCCAGAAAGCAGTGCAGCAAGACCAAGAATGATGGGGATTAAAATCCGTTTTGTTTCGGTACTGAGTGGTTTTGAAATGCCGCGCGGCTCTTGATGTTTTTCATATACGACGCGCGTTGCGCGTTGTCGGCGTTGTGGTTGCGGATCTGAGTGCCGTTGTGGGGAAGTGCGAATGGGCATGTGAGCAATACAAAAAATTGGGGCGTCAATTATTATATCACATTGAACACGGTTTGTGTTCGGTGGGTTGGTTGTGCGTAATAAAAAAAGCACCCACCAGTCGAAACCCTTGATTGTGTTTGGGTCTCAAGACTGGTGAGTGTGTTGCGCACTTGTGTCGGCTGCTCTAGCCGAACAGCAGCGCGAGGTCGCGCTTGCTGCCGCCGACCTTGCGACCGCCACCACCGCATGGCGCACCACGCTGGATGGTGCGGTGCGAGGTCGCCGAGCGTTCCTCGCGGCGAGGCTCCTGCGCGGGCTTGCTGACCCGCGCCACCGGCGTCTCGGCCCTGGCCCACTCCTCGAACACGGCGATCTGCGCCGCGTGATCGAGTGTCGCCGGAGCGGGCGTCTTCGTTTCGGTGCGCGGCAGCGGCGCATTTTTCTGCCGCTCGCGCTGCGCTTCCCGCGCCATGGCGGCGCGCTCGAGACGGTCAATCTTGTTGAAGAAATGGGTGTGTTGACCCTTGGCCATACGGCCCTCCATCAGGACGCGAAATAGAATGAAGCGACACCATGCCGCTCCTTAGATACGCAGCGTCCCTCGAATAGGGAGGTGAAGTGAGCTGTATTGCCGAAGCTCAAGCTCGTGGCACACGTTTGATGGGGTGGATGAGTCGAAACCCGCCCAAACCATCGCACGGACCGCAGATGGGGGCTGATTCCCACCTGTTTCACCCTCCTTGTTCGAGGGACACTGACGTTTGTTGTGTGTAAAGGGCGCGCCCAGCTTTGCAGCCGAACTGACTAGAATAGCACAATTTTTAAATTCTGTCAAGCCTTGCCTTACAAAATTGCAAAATTGAGCCAAAAAAAGACCTCTTTTGCAAAAAGGTCTTTTTTGAGCGCTTTTTAACTACGGAAGCGTGATTGAGGTGTGTTGATCATACGCATCGTCCACAAAACCAACATCATTAAAATTACTGACCCGGTAGTAGTATGTGTTTCCGCTGGTGACACCATGGTCTGTGTATTTTGTTGAATTAAAGAGTAGCATTGCAAGACCAACCCACGAATTATTGTCACTGCTCCGCTCCACGACATACCCGTCTTCGTTATCGCTGTAATCTGTCCATGTGAGTTGCACATACCCACCCGGAGTGCTGGTTGCAACTAAATTAATTCCAGAAGTTGGGGCATATGTTGCAGTTGCTTTGCAGCCAACATTTGAATATGGTCCAGTTACTGCCCAATTTTTTGGTGCCACGCGGTAGCAGTATACGGTATTTGCAGTGAGCCCTGTGTCGAGCGTCGATGTTGTGTTTGCGTTGAGAGTCGCCAGAGTTGACCATCCGCTAAATGGATTATTTGTACTTCGCTGTATGACATAATTTTGTTCTGCCTCGGTTGTGTCATTCCATGAAATCAGATTTTGTGAAGAGTTAACATTCACCACTGTAAACTGTGCTGGTTTCGTCAGGCGCGCGTAAGAAACGAGCATTTGTGTTGCATACAATTTCGCACCCTTCGTACCGCTCGCCAGTCTGAATCCGAAATCAATCGTGCTCGTTGAGCTTTTGATATCACTCAAACTCCATGTGCTGGTTGAAAAACCACTTGGCGAACTGAATCCTGTTGGGGTGACGGTGTCAACGGTACTTGTGGCAGAATTATAACGGTAAAAAATGTCAACGGTTGATGTTGCACCAAAATCAGCAAATGAGAGGCAGTGTCCGATTTCGATGGTGGTAATTTTTGCACCGTCTGGTACACCAGGAAAACCAAACGCACTATTCGTGTAGACTTCAGTTGCGTTTGTTGAAGTTGTGGAAACATAGGTTATGTCACTCGAATTGCAATTATCTGATACCGCAGTGTAATGCGTTGATGTTGCGGCCCACCACTCATTGTATCCAGTGTCGCCCGTTGGTTTTCCATCCATCGTTGAGTCGGCCTGTGTAATTTTAATCTGGTAAAAAACTATTGTTGCAATAGTGCACAGACCGAGGATTGCAGAGAGAATGAGCAAACGAGAGCTAGATCGGAGCGAAGAATATGGCAAAATCATACGAGCAAATTTATTGCAGCAATTATAACACAGCGACAGATGGATATTGGTTCAAATTTGTACAGTCTCGGCGTTGGGGATAACTTTATTATGGTAACTTGACACGCTTCGTTTATCACGTTATTATATACCCACTATTGAGCGCGGATTGGAAAAGATTTGGCTTAAAATCGACCATTCTGCGTGCAAGGATCCCTTCCCATGCCTTCCTTGCTCGAGTCGTACGTCTCTCATAGCTAATATTTGACAAAACCTTTCCCCGGCCACGCGGGGTAAGGGTATTTTTGTTTCTCAAACTATGCAGTTCAAACGCAACCGCACCATTGCCCCAGAACGCGTCTATTTCACGAATAACAAGCCAGCCATGGAGCTGCCGCCGCTCACTGACTTGCAGACAAATTCGTATAAGTGGTTTTTCGATTTTGGCCTGCGCGAATTGTTTGACGAAATATCGCCAATCCGCGACTTTACCGGTCGTGACCTTGAGCTCTATTTTAAAGAATACTACATCGACGAGCCGAAATTCGACGAACAAACGTCGCGTTCAAAAAATATCACCTACGAAGCGCCGCTGCGCGTCAAAGTTGACTTGGTGAACAAACGCACCAAAGAATCGAAGGAGCAGGAAGTGTACTTGGGTGATCTGCCGCTCATGACTGATAATGGAACATTCATTGTCAACGGCATTGAGCGTGTCGTGGTTTCACAACTTATTCGTTCAGCCGGCGTATTTTTCACCTCAGAAATTTTGCGCGGCCGCCGTTACTATGGCGCAAAAATTATTCCAAACCGCGGTGCATGGATTGAAATTGAAACTGACCTTAATAACGTATTGTGGTGCAAAGTCGATCGCAAGCGCAAAGCGTCGGTCTCGACGTTGCTGCGCGCATTCGGCTACGGTGATACAGAAGTGATCAAATCAGAACTCGCGGACGTGAACAATCATCCGACCATTGATTATGTCGGTGCAACGATTGGAAAAGATCAGGCCGCAAATGAAGAAGAAGGTTTGGTCGAAATCTACAAACGCATTCGCCCGGGTGATCTTGCAACGCCAGACAACGCAAAGTCACTCGTGCACGCGATGTTTTTTAACTTTGATCGCTACGATCTTGGACGCGTCGGCCGCTACAAATTTAATCAGCGATTTGCCGTGACTGGCGAGCGCGCTGACATTGATCGCAAGGATTTTCGCACGCTTAGCAAAGAAGATTTACTGCTCATTATTCGCGAAGTGATTCGTCTCAACGTGACGCAAGAAGAGGCTGACGACATTGACCATCTCGGCAATCGTCGAATTCGCGCCGTTGGCGAGCTCATGCAAAATCGGTTTCGTATTGGTTTGGCGCGCATGGAGCGCATTGTGCGCGACCGCATGTCAACCATGGATGTTGTGGGGCTGAACCCAAACAAGTTGATCAACGCGCGTCCGATCATCGCAGCGGTGCGCGAATTTTTCATGTCATCGCAGCTGTCGCAATTCATGGATCAGATTAATCCGCTCGCGGAATTGGAACACAAACGCCGCCTCTCGGCGCTCGGTCCCGGTGGTTTGTCGCGTGATCGCGCCGGCTTTGAAGTTCGTGACGTGCATCCAACGCACTACGGCCGCATCTGTCCGATCGCAACACCAGAAGGCCCGAACATTGGTCTCGTTGGCCACTTGGCAACGTTCGCACGCGTGAATGAATTTGGATTCATCGAAACACCGTATCGAAAAGTTTTAAAGGATGCACCGAATGATGGCAAGGCTGCAGTTGGCGAACAGGCGCGCGAAGCACTCGTTGATGCAAAGGGGAAGGTGATCGTTAGTCGCCATGAAGAAATCACCAAAGATGCAGCGAAAAAATTGCAGGAAACTGGCTGGGAAACCATTCCGGTTCGGCCACGCGTGACATTGAACATCGAATACATCAATGCGTTTCAGGAAGAAAAAACAGTGACCGCTGCCGCAACAATGCCGATCGACGAAAAAGGATATTTTAAAGAAGAGCGCGGTGGCGTGCGCAAAAATGGAAAAGCGTCGATCGAGCCGGTTGACACAATTGATTATGTTGACGTGGCAAGCAATCAGATTATTTCAGTTGCAACTTCACTGATTCCATTTCTTGAACATGACGATGCAACGCGTGCATTGATGGGAACAAACATGCAGCGTCAAGCAGTGCCGTGTGTGAAACCAGATGCGCCATACGTTGGTACTGGTTTTGAACGCCGCGCCGCAGTTGATTCAGGTCACGTGATTGTTGCACCAGAAGACGGTGAAATCGTTGAAGCTGACGGCGCACACATTGTGATGCACGGCGCTTCAGGCACGCGCCACGCATTTCGTGTGAACAAATATCTGTTGTCAAATGCATCAACCTGTATCAATCAGCGCATCAACGTGGTGCCGGGACAAAAAGTCAAAAAAGGATTTGCGCTTGCAGACGGCCCCTCAACGCAGGGTGGTGAATTGGCGCTTGGTCAAAACGTGCTCGTCGCCTACATGACGTGGGACGGGTACAACTTTGAAGACGCAATCATTTTGTCAGACCGTGTCGTGAAAGCAGATCGCTACACTTCAATTCACATCAACAACTATTCAATCGACATTCGCGAAACAAAACTTGGACCAGAAGTGGTGACGAGCGACATTCCGAATGTGTCAGAAGAAAAATTAAAAAATCTTGATGCCGAAGGCATTGTACGCATTGGTGCAGAAGTGAAATCAGGTGACATCTTGGTGGGTAAGATCACGCCAAAGGGTGAAACCGAATTGTCAGCAGAAGAAAAATTGTTGCGCGCAATTTTTGGTGAAAAAGCGCGCGACGTTCGTGACACGTCAATGTATTTGGAACATGGCGAGCATGGCAAAGTGATTGATGTTAAAATTTTTAGTGAAGAAAATGGCGACAAATTGCAGCCGGGTGTCATTCGTCAGATTCAGGTGAGTGTTGCCGACATGCGAAAAATTCAACCGGGTGACAAACTTGCTGGCCGTCACGGAAATAAAGGTGTGATTTCGCGTGTGGTTCCAGCTGAGGACATGCCGTTTCTTGAAGACGGCACACCCGTTGATGTGATTTTGTCACCGCTCGGTGTCATCTCGCGTATGAACTTGGGTCAAATCTTGGAAAACCATCTTGGCCTTGCCGCAAACGCCGAAGGTATTCGCATTGCAACACCGCCACTCGCTGGTTTGTCTGAAGAGCAGATTAAAGAACTGTTGAGCAAGCATGGATTTCCAACGACCGGTCAGGTGCAGCTCTACGATGGTCGCACCGGTGAAGCATTTGATCACAAAGCAACGGTTGGCTATAACTATGTGCTGAAACTGAACCATATGGTTGATGATAAAATTCATCAGCGCTCAATTGGTCCGTACTCACTCATCACCCAGCAGCCGCTTGGTGGTCGCGCGCAGTCTGGTGGTCAGCGTTTTGGTGAAATGGAAGTGTGGGCGCTCGAAGCATACGGCGCGGCGCACACGTTGCAGGAAATTTTGACGATCAAATCTGATGACGTTCCGGGTCGCAGCAAAGCGTATGAATCAATTATCAAAGGCGAGCAGATCACGAAAGTGAATGTGCCAGAATCATTCCACGTGTTGATTCGTGAATTAAAGGGCTTGGCGCTTGACGTTGAATTGTTGCATCGCGAAGACAATGGCACGATGCAGCCGCTGCCAGACAACACCAAGCCGCAACCAGATCAACCGCGGCCGAGCCACATTGAACATACCCACGAATAACGCCAACCACTATGATGCCACAACGAGAATATTTAAGTGCTGCAGATTTCGATGCAATCCGATTGCGCATTGCATCTCCGGACATTATTCGATCATGGTCATACGGCGAAGTGTCTAAACCAGAAACCATCAACTATCGCACACAAAAACCGGAAAAAGGCGGTTTGTTTGCTGAAGAAATTTTTGGTCCAACCAAAGATTGGGAATGTTACTGCGGAAAATACAAGAAAATTCGGTATCGCGGGTTGATTTGTGACAAGTGTGGCGTGGAAGTCACGCACTCACTGGTGCGTCGCGAGCGCATGGCACACATCGAACTGTCAACGCCAGTCGCACACATTTGGTTTTTGCGTTCCATTCCATCAAAGATCGGTACCGTGCTCGACATCTCGGTGCAGGCACTTGAAAAAGTGGTGTACTTCGCAAGTTTTGTCATCATTTCTGTTGACGCCGCGCTGAAAACAGAAACACAAGAACAGCTGCGCAATGAATACAAATCAAAACGCAAGCAACTTGAAAATGAATTAAAAATGGCGCCTGATGCAACGGTCGTCGAAGCAAAAATGGCGTCGCTTGAAGAAGATTTCACGCAAGCTGACAAGGAACTCAAAGAAATTACGCCACTGCGCGTTTTGTCAGAACAGCAATATCAGGAACTGTCCCTGCGCTATGGTCATTTATTTGACGCAGGCATTGGCGCAGAAGCCGTTCGTCATTTGCTCGCCACCATGGATTTGAAGAAAACGATCGTTGTGCTGGAAAAAGAAATCGAAGATGCAACCGGCATGAAGCGCGACCGTCTGATTCGTCGTTCAAAAACTTTGAAAGCATTGCAACGCAACAACATCAATCCAGAATGGATGATCATGCGCAATGTGCCGGTCATTCCGCCGGATCTGCGTCCAATGGTTCCGCTTGATGGCGGTCGCTTCGCCACGTCTGATTTGAATGATTTATATCGCCGCGTGATTAACCGCAACAATCGTTTGAAGCGCTTGCTTGAATTGAATGCGCCAGAAGTGATCGTGCGCAATGAAAAGCGTATGTTGCAGGAAGCGGTTGACGCGCTCATCGACAACAACGCACGCCGCACCAAGTCTGCAACGGTGCAGGCAGGCCGCAAGCGCGAATTGCGTTCACTCGCCGATTTGTTGAAAGGAAAGCAAGGTCGGTTCCGCGCCAACTTGCTTGGTAAGCGCACCGATTACTCAGGTCGCTCCGTTATCGTTGTTGGTCCGAATTTGCGCATCAGTGAATGTGGGTTGCCAAAGCGCATGGCGCTTGAATTGTTCAAACCATTTATCATGGCGAAAGTGATTGCGCGCGGTCACGCACACAACATCCGTTCAGCAGCTCGGTTCATTGAACAAGAACATGACGAGGTGTGGGATATTTTGGAAGAAGTGTCGAGCGATACGCGCGTGCTGCTCAACCGTGCGCCGACGCTTCATCGTCTCGGTATTCAGGCGTTTAAGCCACGTTTGATTGAAGGTAAAGCAATTCAGTTGCATCCGCTCGTGTGTACCGCATTCAACGCTGACTTTGATGGTGACCAAATGGCGGTGCACGTTCCGTTGACTGTTGGCGCGCGTCGTGAAGCGGAAGAATTGATGGCAAGTGAACTTGGTATTATCAAACCAGCAACAGGCCAGCCAATTGCAACGCCAAAACAGGACATTGGTTTGGGTCTCTTCTACATGACCAACATGCGTGATGCGGAAAGTGGCAAGGTGCGCGCGTTTTATTCGCCGCAAGAAGCAACGCTCGCGTACAAAAATAAAATAATTAAGCTGCAAGAAAAAATTAAGGTGCGATTTCAGCCAAGCAGTCGGATGAAAATTGAGGAGCCAACACTTGTTGAAACCTGTATTGGTCGGGTCTTCTTCAATGACATTTTGGATGCGGATTTTCCGTGGTACAACGAAATCATCACCGTGAAAAAATTGGGAGAAATTATTCGTTACTCACTTGAATTGAAAGGTGAAGTTGAAAGTGCAAACTTGCTTGATCGCGTGAAGGATCTTGGCTTCCGTTATGTGACGAAATCTGGTTTTTCACTTGGCATGGACGATTTTCCAAAGTTGCCGCACAAGCATGAGATGCTCGGCGAAGGTGACCGCCGCGTTGCAGAAATTGAAATGCAATATGCCGAAGGGTTGCTCACTCAAAATGAACGTCACTCAAAAATTATTGAAGTGTGGACTGAAATTAAGGATCGCATCGTTGCGAAAAATCGTGATGTGTTGAACAAGTTTGGCCCCGTGTTCTCCATGATTGAATCAGGTGCGCGTGGCTCGTGGGGTCAGTTGACGCAGGTGATCGGTATGAAAGGTCTCGTGTCATCGCCGTCAGGTGACATTATCGAATTGCCGGTGAAGGGCTCGTTCAAAGAAGGTTTCGATGTGCTTGAATTCTTTATTTCAAGTCACGGTGTGCGCAAAGGTTTGTCTGATACAGCGCTTCGTACCGCGAACGCAGGATACCTCACCCGTCGGTTGGTTGATGTTGCACAAGATGTGGTGGTACTCGAACAGGATTGTGGCGATGAAGAAGGTGTGATCATCACGCGTGAAGAATCAGAATCAATTGGCGAAAAGGTGCATGAGCGCGTGCTTGGTCGCTACGCAATTGACGACGTGAAAAATGGACGAAAAATCGTGACGCGTGCGGGCGAGATCATTGATGAAGAAGCGGCACGCACCATTGAAGCAGAAAAATTGGACGTTCTGCATGTACGCTCGGTGCTGAAATGCAAAATGCCAAAGGGTGTGTGTGTGAAATGCTATGGCTGGGACTTGGGTCATAACAAAGCCGTGCGCATGGGTCAAGCTGTTGGCATTATCGCCGCACAATCCATTGGTGAACCGGGAACGCAGCTGACCATGCGTACGTTTCATACTGGTGGTGTGGCAGGAACTGACATCACGAAGGGTTTGCCGCGTGTTGAAGAATTGTTTGAAGCGCGCGCGCCGAAGAAAAAAGCAATTGTCGCTGATGTGTCTGGTCAGGTTGAAATTGTATCTGCCGATGGTCGCATCATTGAGTCACCAACAGGTCGCCGGATTTTTGAAGGCCGTCGCGGTCAAAAAATCGTGAAGTTGAAATTCGAGGGTGTTGACGAAGAGCGTTACCGTCTCGAAGAAGGCGACACCGCATACATTAAAGATGGCAAAAAGGTGAAGAAAGGCGCAAAGTTGATGACGCGCGCGAATGGCGAAGTTATTGAGGCAGTTCACGATGGAATTGCAAAAGTTGACGATGTGGCAGTGCGCGTTGTGTTCGAAGGCGGCAATGAAAAAGAGTACATCATTCCGATTGGGTACAAAATTACAGTCAAAGATGGCGACTTGGTGACGCCAGGTGATTCGATGACCGAAGGCCACGTTGAACTGCAACAATTGCACGAACTCAAAGGTAAGGTGGCGGTACAGACATATGTGCTCAAGGAAATTCAAGACATCTATTCGTCGCAGGGTCAGAAGTTGAATGACAAACACGTTGAAATAATTTTGCGCCAAATGTTTAGCCGCGTGTATGTGACTGAGGCCGGTGAAACTGAATTGATTCCGGGTGAGATTGTTGAGAAGGCGCAAGTTGCAGATGCAAATCGACGGATGAAAAAAGGAGAGAAGCACGCACGCGGACGCGAACTGTTTCTTGGTGTTTCGAAGGTATCACTCTCAACACAATCATTCTTGTCAGCCGCATCTTTTCAAGACACGGCGCGTGTTCTGATTAATGCCGCAATCACTGGCAAGACTGACTATCTCGAAGGATTGAAGGAAAATGTGATCATCGGTCGTTTGATTCCTGCTGGTACGGGGTATGATGCTCGTATGCAAGAGGAGAGTGATGCTGCAGCAAGTGCCAAGCCTATCGTTTCCGTGGTCTTGGAGGCGGTCGCGGACGTACAATAAAATTTAGGTGCGTCAAAAAAAACAGCCCCAGTGAGCGGGGCTGTTTTTGGTATTATAAGGCTGCAATAAATTCATCAAGCGAAATGCCTGACATTTTAAGTACACCGCGGAGCGTGCCCGGAGCAAGCGTCTTGTGATCCGGGACAATCGTTGTGTGTTTTAGTCCACCTATAAAACCAGACAGTTTTATATGACTCCCTTTTTGAGAGATGAATACAAATTGGAATTTTTTGATAAGAATATGCGCAACGCGGCGTCCCCCTATCACCGGCAGTTTATGCATACTCAACATTCAATGGCTGGACAAATGATTTTTGATTACGGAGTTTCTCCACCTTATTTTTTGGGAGATCTTCCAAATACAAACTCATCGCCTCACATAAATTTTTTTTTGCCGAAGCGACGGTCTTTCCTTGCGTCGTGACGCCGGTTTCAATGCATTCCGCGACATACCAACGACCCTCTTTTTTGATGACTGCAGTGAAATTGATTTTCATAGGTTGAGCATAGAATAGAGCGGCTAATTTGTCAAACAAAGGAGGGGTGCTTTTTTCGACGAACATCCAAAAAAAATGTATGATGCACAACATATGATCATTCTCGGTTTTGATCCCGGCTACCATCGCGTTGGCTGGGGAGTGGCATCAGGCGGCACGCAAAAAATTGTGGCAGACGCATGGGGTTGCATTGAAACAGATCCGACGCAGGATTTGCCGGAGCGCCTTTTGCACATTTACCACGACGCACAAAAAATTTTAAAAAAACACCGGCCCGCAATTGTGGTGATCGAAAAATTATATTTTGCACAGAGCGTCACCACCGCGCTGAAAGTTGCGGAAGCGCGCGGCGTGTTGCTCCTTGCCACCGCAGAATTCAAAATTCCGGTATACGAAATTTCGCCAGCACAAGTGAAACAACAGTTAACTGGATTTGGCGCAGCGAAAAAATTTCAGATGCAGGAAATGGTGAAAATAATTTTTAAAATGAACGAAATTCCACGCCCCGATGACGCAGCCGACGCGCTCGCGCTTGCCTATTGCGGGTTTATTAAAATTGGTGCACACTACCGGCCATAACACGAGAGTCGAGGAGGAGACATGATTGAGCTACTCATTTTTGGCCAGCCAAATCAGATCGTTCAGCGATTAGTTCGACAACTTGCCGAATTGACGAGCGATCGAGAGCAGCGAGCATACCTGTTTTCTCGTGGCGCACACGAACTGCTTGATGATGACAAAACAATTCGAATCGAAACGGGAACGTGGGGGCGCAGCGTTTGCTTCGATATCGTTATGTGGTCAGACGGTCGTAATCGAGGCGTTGCGGCAATGCGTTGTGGCGATGAATCACCTGAACCGTGGGTACGTGTCAGCACGGATCAGTTAGTTCCAGCAGTGGTGATGGAGCGAATTCTGATCGCTGCAGGCTATCGTGATTTGAAGCGTGCGGACGCCTACATGCGTTTTGTATCAGCAAGTAACGAGGTTACCTCGTCTGGTGTGTATCGGGTGCACTACCCATGTTCTGGCCACGGTCGGTGGAAACACGATCGCTCGTATGAAGTACGGCTCGTCGTCGATGCCGAAACATCTCGGGTCTCGATTCTCGAACTCGAAGTAGCGTCAGCAGCTCTGTGCCCGCCCGTACCATAACTGGTTGTGGTGGGCAGTTTTATTATTGACGAACGGCACAAAAAAACGTAAGATTCCGGCAGTATATATGATGGATCAAAAACCAGTCGTGATTATCGGCGCCGGTCCTGCAGGACTGACCGCCGCATCCGAACTTGCAGCGCGGGGCGTACCGGTGGTGATTCTTGAAAAGACTGACCGCGTGGGCGGGATTGCGCGTACTGATGAATATAAAGGCTACCGATTTGACATTGGTGGCCACCGTTTTTTCACCCGCGTGCCGTGGGTGATGGAATTTTGGAAGCGGGAAATGGGAGACGATTTTTTGCGCCGCCCCCGCCAGAGCCACATCTATTATCGCCGTGAATTTTACACCTATCCCATCAAACCATTTGAAGCGCTCCGCAAATTTGGTTTGAAAGAGTCTGTCGCGGTGATTGCGAGTTACCTCCGCGCGCAAGTGCGCCGGCGCCCAAACGAGGAAACATTTGAAGATTACATCATCAATCATTTTGGCGAACGGTTGTTCAACCATTTTTTTAAATCATACACGGAAAAAGTGTGGGGCATTCCGACGAGCGAAATTCGTGCAGCGTGGGCAGCGCAGCGCATTAAGGGGATGACGATTTGGGGGATGCTCCGGAGTGCACTTTTCCCAAGTCGCAACAAATTCACCTCTTTGATTGACCAGTTTTATTACCCAAGGCTTGGTCCGGGGCAAATGTGGGAACGGGTGCGCGACCGCGTGCTTGCGAGTGGGCGCGCCACGTTTTATTTCAATGCAACAGTGATCGCGCTGACGCATGCTGATGGCGTGGTGCAGTCGGTAAAATTTGTGACGCCCCGTGGAGACACACATTCGATTGATTGTCGCGCCGTGATTTCAAGTGCGCCACTGCGCGAATTACTGCATTGGTTTTCGCCAGCGCTGCCCGGCGCGACGCTTGCTGCGGCAAACGGACTTCATTATCGCGATTTTTTAGTCGTTGCGTTGATTATTGATCGGGTCGACATGTTTCCTGACAATTGGATTTACATTCACGATCGCGATGTGCGCGTTGGCCGCATCCAGAATTTTAAAAATTGGTCTCCGGAATTGGTGCCGGATGCGACAAAAACATGTCTCGGACTTGAATATTTTTTGTTCGACACCGATCGATTGTGGCACATGCCTGACCATGAGCTGGTGAACATGGCTGCGCAAGAATTGGTGCGCATCGGATTGGCAAAACGGCGCGAAATTATCGATGGATGTGTGGTGCGAATGCCCAAGGCATATCCGACCTATGACCGTGACTATGAGCAGGCGATGCCAACCATTCGGGAAGCACTCGCGCAGTTTCAAAACGTCTATCCGGTCGGTCGCAACGGAATGCACAAATACAACAATCAAGATCACGCCATGTACACGGCAAAATTGTCTGTTGAAAATTTGTGCGATGGCGCGCAGCACGATATTTGGGATGTTAATGTCGAGCGGGTCTATCACGAAGAGGTTGACACACGCCAGCAAACGCAGTAGGATTTGTTTCGTCCATCGCGGGTAAACCGCAACAGGGGGAAATCATGGATCAGAGGTGGAAAGATGAATTGGGCCACACGCTTGCGCGGTTTTGCGTGGCTGCGGGTCGGGTGAATCGTCAGGTTGCCATCGTGACCGGCGCTGGCGACGTGTCGCGGCACGTGGCATGCGCACTCGTTGACCGCAAATACGCTGTGCTCATCGTGTCACGGTCGCTGGTGAAGTTGCACAGTGCCTACCAATTCGCCATCGGCAGCCAGTTAGGGTACAGCCCGCGTGCGGCGAGCTTTGGCAAGGTCGTGGGAACGGCGCAAGTGGATTTGGCAGATCTACGGCAGGTTTCAGAGTTTGTCGACCTGTTCACACGCCATGCAGCAACTACCAGCATCATGACTGTCGTTGTGGTGCACGCTGCTGGAAAGTTCGCGTGGGATAGCAAAGCAACCCGTGACGAACTGATGATCGCGAACAACGACACCAAGCAGAACATGGCTCTTGCCATTTTCGCGTGCGGGAAAGCTTTCTCCGGCGTTGGTCCGTGGAGCAACACGCGCCACGTGTTCGTCGGATCTGTTGCGGCAGGATTCGAATCGGACGACATGCTCAAGGTCACCTGGCCGAGCGCTTGGCAGCAAACCCAATACTTCTACGTGGCTGCGCAACAGCAGGTGCGCAAGACGGCCGAAGCGTGCAGGCAGCTCTTCTTGCCAGCGCTCGAGCGCGTGCTCCTCCTCGAACCAGCCGGCATGAAGGATACGGCGGCGATGCAGGAGTTCCCGCCGGCGATTCGCGACCAAGTCACCGGAACGGTTCGGTCCGAAGTCGTTGAACCGCTTCTCGCGTTCCTCGAGGGCAGGTCGGTCGTTCGGACCACGGGCGTGGCGATTTCCAGCACGACGTAACCAGCCGTCAACAACAAAAGCCCGCATCGCGCTGTCACAATGGCGGACGGTGCGGGTGATTTTTTTTGTCGAGTGCGCTACAATGGGCAAACTATGACAGACACACAAAACGTTGCGTTTATCACCGGCGGTTCTGAAGGCGTTGGCTTTGCCATTGCGCAAATGTTTGCACGACACGGATTTCATGTAGTACTTGGCGCGCGCAGTCGCGAAAAATTAGAAGCGGCCGTACAGCTGCTCGGCCCCAATGCGCACGTTTCAATTATTTCCATTGACGTCACGGACCAAACATCGATCAGCGCCGCACGCGAAGAACTTCTCAAATTGACCAACCATCTTGATGTGCTCGTGAATTCTGCCGGTACATTTAAATGGGATGCCGAGTTGGGGGAACTAAATTTGGAACTGTTAAATGCGCGTAGCAAAGAAATGGTCGTGGAAATTTTTGCACCGCTGCTGCGCGATGGTGCACACGTTATAAATATTTCATCGCAGGCGGCGTTGTTTGCAGAAAATGATCCGCGGCGCGATGGTGAATTGGCATACGTCGCGTCAATGCAGCGTGTCGATGAATTTTCGCGCACGCTGGCGGTGCAGCATCCGGAATGGCACGTACATATTTCGCATCCGCCCCTCATGAAAGGGAAAATCGCTGAAACGCAATTTATCGGTCGAGCCGGTTTTGAGGGTTTGCACGCGGAAGCGCTACCCGGGCCGGAAATTGTGGCGGATGAAATTGAGGCCGTTGTGTTTGACAACAAGTTAGATGTACATCATAATGTACACATATGAATCCAAAGTATATTATCTCTGTGTCAGAAGCGCGTCGTACGATTTTTAATATCTCGCGGAACGTTCAGGCACCGAGTACGCGTTATTTATTGACGGAAAAAGGCAAACCACGAATGGTTATCTTGTCTGCAGATGAGTACGATGCATTAGTTGAAACGCGCGAGGCGCTACTCGATATTCCAGATTTGCAAAAATTATTTGTAGATGTGCGACGTGACATAAAAACGGGAAATTATAAAAAATATACAAACTATGGAGGTAACGCTCGATCGAAAAAGGCAGTACCAACTGCTCATAAAACCAAGCGCGCAAAAAGAGCTTCATAAAATTCCAAAATTGCATCAGCAGCGCATTCATGCAGAATTCGATGCGTTGATGCGCGATCCATTTATTGGAAAAAAATTAAGCGGTAATTTAGCAGGAGTATACTCTGTGCGTGTGTGGCCATATCGAATTGCGTATTTTATTGTTCAACGTAAGTTAATTATTTTGGTCATCGCGATACGTCACAGAAAGGATGTATATCAGGTGATTGAAGGGAAGCTATGATTGGCATTTTTGACTCCGGCAGTGGCGGCCTCACCGTGCTGCGCGCACTACGTGCGCGGGCGCCGTTGTTAGACATTGTGTATTTTGGTGATCTTGCCAACATGCCGTACGGCGGAAAATCAAACGCCGAGTTGCAAAAATTAACCGTTGACGGTATTGGTTTGTTGCGTGCCGAAGGGGCGGACCACATCGTGAGCGCGTGCAACAGCGTGTCTGCTTCTGTGGTGCGACCGATGATCCAAATGTTGGGTGCGGCAGAATGTTCGATTACGGAAATGGTTGGGCCTGCAGTGCGCCGCGCCGCGGCTTTTGGTGAAGGAAAAATTGTGGTGCTCGCAACGCAGGCAACCGTTGATTCGCAGATGTATGAACGCGCGTTTGCGGAACGTGGTATTGTGGTTGAGACGCTGGCCGTGCCCGGACTCGCGGACGCCATTGAATTTGGAGATGATGCGCGGGCGCGCGAGTTAATTGATGTGGTCGCCGCACATCTGCAGCCGATGCAACCAGCAGTCGTCATGCTCGCCTGCACTCATTTTCCGCTTGCGCTGCATGTATTTCGCGAATCATTTGGCGTGCACGGCATGGATCACGTCCATCTGTTTGATCCCGCAGACGCCGTTGCCGCAGAGGTTGTTGCGCGGTGTGGTAGAGCCGGAACAGGAAAGACGCGGATAATTATTTCGGGGGAAAATGAAGCATTTAACGTGCGTGCACGCGAGTTTAGTTCAGAGATTTTTGTTTTGGCGCAAATGCAAAAGTAATGATGAAAAAAAATATACCCATCCTCCACGTCGCGATCAGGTTGATCATCGCATACCATGGAAGATGGGTGGTGGTGGGGGTGTGAGGGTGGCGCCGCCTGGGTTAGGACTTGACGGCTTCCGCTGGCGCAGCGGTTGCAGCGTCGGTGGGCTTCGTGCCTAGCTTCGGGAAGCCGTAGAACTCCCGCAGGAGCTCGCCGACTTCATTCCCCAGCAAGCTGCGCACGACGGCATCGGTCGCCGGATCTTCGTGCTTGAGGAGCAGCGGCCAAATCTGCGTGAGCAGCATGTCCTGCCGAGCGAACTCCTTCTGTGCATCCGCCATCTTGCCGTCGAGCGCCAGACCACGGACTTGCAGCTTCTCCAGTTTGCGCTGCAATGGATTGATCCACCGTGCGTAGTGCTCTACGGAAACAGCGTTGCGCTGTTCCGCCGTGCACTGCTCCAGCGCCGCGTCCCGTGCACGCATCCGCCGACCAAGCTCCTCCTGGACGGCTGACATGGCAGCGCTGTTGCTGCTGATTTCCGCCCCCAGATGCTTCAACTCAGCCCAGTAGCGCTGATCCTTGAGGTGGTCGTAGATGGCATCAGCATTCGGCTTGTCCTTGGCCTTGCGGCGCAGCGCCAGCCACCGCTGCACGGGCCAGGAGTAGTACAGTTCGAACGGCGTGAGGCCGATGACAAGTACTATAAGTACCAGCACAGCACCCTCTCCAAGCACGCCTGCGTACATGAGCACCTCGATCCAGTAGATCAGTGACCACGGGTCTTTCGACTCCTGGTCATACGAGCAATAGCCCCAGATGCTCACCTTCTTGCAGTGCGTATACCGGATTTCGGCTCGAGAGTGCGAGTAGGTAGCCTCATCTGCGCTGTCGTATTCGTCCCACGACAGCTCGATGACCTCCGCACCAGCGATCCACGCGACGAGCGTCGTCTCGTGATCGTAGCTCGCCGAGTCTGTGAAGTCACTCACCCAGTTGCGCCCGCACGACACGAACTCGCCGACGCCGATGAGGATGCAGAACAGTCCGATGAATATCGGAAAACGCTTGTACCACATTGCGGAACTCCTTTCCCCTGAGGAAATCTCGAGAGGAGGCCACAATGGCCTCAAATTGTCGAGTTGCCTAACCACAAGTATAAGCAAAATCATGGACACAAAACTCAACAATTTGACTAGTCATAATAGCTAAAGTTTGTTTTTTTGTCAACCCTGTTGATAACTCCTCTTGACATTCGGTTTCAGTTCGGGCATACTGGAAAAGTATGAAAACTCATGCACTTACAAAAAAACAGTCAGAGCTCATGAACGGGTTGGTGAATTTTTACAAAATGCACGATCGCGTCCCCACGTATCGTGAATTGGCGGAGGAATTGGGCCTTCGATCACCAGCAACAATCGCTGAGCACATTGCCGCGCTTCAAGAAAAGGGCTATCTGAAAAAAGTGGGACAGCGGATTGATCTGACCATTAAATCATTTCAGCGCGGCAGCGGTGTACGGTTGCCGTTGCTCGGTTTGATCGCAGCTGGCGAGCCAATAGAAGCGCTTGAAGGTCGAGAAACTATCGTGGTTCCGGCGTATATGGTTGTTGATGGGATGAATTCTTATGTTTTGAAAGTGCGGGGTGATTCAATGATTGAAGAAGGGATTTTTGACGGCGATTTTGTCGTTGTCGAACGGTGCAACCGGCCGCACGATGGTGATGTGGTCGTTGCGCTGCTTGATAATACCTACGCAACGCTCAAAAAGTTTTTTCGCGAAAAGGCACGCATCCGTTTGCAGCCAGCGAATAAACGCCTGAAACCAATTTTTGTAAAAGACTGCATCATCCAAGGAGTGGTGCGCGGCGTCATCCGAACATTTCGGACGCAGAATTTAAATTAAATATAGATTGACGGGAAAGGCGTAATAACGTACCGTGTCTCCTATGGAACGAATTTCGCCGCAACTTTTTTATCAATATCTGACCTGTCCGCAATGGATTTGGTTTGATCGGTTTGGTGATCTTTCGAAAAAGAAGCCAATTGGCGAGATGCAGCAAAAGTTGATCGAACAAGGGGTGAGTCATGAAACGCAGTTCATGCACCAATTTTTCTCGGAGCATCAGGTGACAAAAATTACGGCGCGTGATTGGGACACCGCGGTGAGCGAAACCACCAAAGCCATGAAGGCTGGGGCAGAGGCAATTTATCAAGGTCGTTTGCAAACGACCCACTATCAGGGAATCCCAGATTTGTTGATGCGCCGCGAAGGAAAATCAAAATTTGGGGAATGGCTGTATGAGCCGATTGATATCAAATCATCGTTTGACCTCAAGGATGAACATAAATATCAGCTCACGCTCTACAGTTTGGTGCTGGCAGATATGCAGGGCGTCGAACCGCCACACGCCGGCATCATCACTGCTGCGGGTGAGCTCGCGGAATTCAGTGTCGAAAATTTTAAGGAAAAATTTTTTGATCTGCTTGAAAAAATCGAGCGTGTGATTTCGGGTGAGAAGCCGCCGTTGCAACTTACCATCGCGTGTAAGAACAGCCCATGGTATGACTGCTGCGTTGCTGAAGCAGAGGCAACAGATGACATTGCGCTGCTGTATAAAGTCGATAAACGGGCGCTTGAGGCGCTGCGGGAATTTGGGGTGCGAACAGTTGAAGATGCACGGCGCATTGACCCGACGGCATTTGGCGACCGGATTCCCTATTTGAAGCAAAATGGACTTGAACGCATGAAACAGCAGGCTGAAAGTTTGAAAACCGGCAAAATTTTGAAGCGGCGCGACGTGACGCTGCCAGCGGCGCCGTATGAGATTTTTTTTGATATCGAAGGTGATCCGTTGTGCGGTGTTGACTACTTGTTCGGTGTTTTGATTAGTGACCGAAATTCTAACCTCGAGGAATATCGATCATTTGTTGCAGAACAACCTGGTGATGAGCAGCAAATGTGGCGACAATTTGTTGACTGGACAACGACACTGCCTTCTGAATATGTCGTATTTCATTATGCGCCATACGAGCAGACGCGATTACAGCAATTTTCAAAAAAATATGGCGCTGAAATGTCTGACGCCGAGCGAGCATCTGTCGCAAAATTCCAGTCGCGCCTGTTTGATCTTAATGACTGTGCAAAAGAAAATTTTATTTTCCCACTGTACTTTTATGGCCTCAAACAAATTTGTAAATATCTTGGATTTGCCTGGCGCAACAGCAAGGGAAGTGGTGTGCAGAGCATATTTTGGTTCGAGGAATGGCTCAAAACCGGTGACCGTGCGTTGCTGAATGAAGTGATCGGGTACAACGAAGATGACGTGCGCGCAACGAAATTTTTTCGCGATTGGATCACCACATTTTCTGGTCACATGTAATCGGAGTTGAACGTGTGCGCCATGGTGTTATACTGTTTGTGCTATGACTCCTGCGATAGTGCCACTGGCGCCAAGCGAAGAGGAGATTTTTGAAGAGGTAAAAATTCGACATGAGCTTGAGCCGGTCCAATCTCTCGAAGAATTTGAAGGCGTGATTGACGAAATCATCGCTGAGAAAATTGATTTTGGCGAAATTCATCCGGATGAGGATGTTGAAACGCTGCGCGCAAATATCGCACGCCGCTATAATGAAATGAGCGACCTGTATGAATCTTGATCTTTTAACTGTTGGCGACGCGACGATCGACACGTTTTTATTTATTCATGACGCGCAGGTGAACTGTTCCTTGCAGAAGGACGCGTGTCAGCTCTGTATGAATTATGCGGACAAATTGCCGGTCGAAAAAATTTCACGCACCGTTGCAGGCAATGCGGCGAACAATGCAATTGGTAGCACCCGATTGGGTTTGAACACCGCATTCGTCACCACGCTCGGGAATGACGGATCTGGCGAATGGATTTTAAAAAAATTGACCGAAGAAAAAGTTGACACCACGTTTGTGCGTCTTGACAAAAAACTTGAGACAAATTCGTCCGTTGTTTTGAGTTTTAAGGGAGAGCGAACAATTTTGGTGTATCACGCGCCGCGAAAATATCAGCTACCGACACGATTGCCGAGTGCGAAATTTGTGTATTACACTTCGGTCGGCGAACACCATCATCGACTGAATGCTGAACTGATTGCGTATGTGAAGAAAACCGGCGCGCGATTGGCGTTTAATCCGGGGACGTACCAGCTGCGTTCAGGAATGAACGCGTTGAAACCAGTTTTTGCCGTGACCGACTGTCTGTTTCTCAATAAAGAAGAGGCGGTACGCATTGTGGGAACCAAGGAGAATATGCGGGCATATTTGACCTCATTTCGCGCGTTTGGTCCAAAAACAGTGGTAATCACTGACGGCCCGACCGGATCATTTGTGTTGAGTGCTGGAAAATTTTACCAGATGGGAATTCCAAAAACGCCGGTCGTTGAGCGCACCGGTGCCGGTGATGCATTTGCATCTGGTTTCATTGCGGCGCTCGCACGCGGAAAAAAAGTTCCGGAAGCAATGTGCTGGGGTACGATGAATTCATCATCAGTGATTATGTACATTGGTCCGCAACAGGGGCTACTCACCCTCACCGGCATGCAAAAATTTCACAAAAAAATTACGCATCGATGCGCACAAGAAATGTAACTATGTTGGTCAACCTCAATAAAATTTTGTCACACGCTCGCGCACACGGATATGCAGTTGGTGCGTTTAACATCAACAACCTTGAAATTGCGCAAGGCGTTGTTGCGGCAGCCGCGGTACGGCGCGCACCAGTCGTATTACAGCTTTCAGAGGGTGCGCTTGAGTACGCGGGAATGGAATATCTTGCCGCGATCGGACAGGTTGCTGCCGAAACACATCACTCTCTCAAGATTGCACTCCATCTGGATCACGGGAAAGACGAATCGATTGTCGAGCGTTCAATTAAGTCTGGCTGGTTCACCAGTGTAATGATTGATGCATCCCGTTATGACTTCAAAAAAAATATTCGGGTGACGAGCCGCATCGTTGAGCTCGCGCACGCACGCGGGATGAGCGTCGAGGCAGAGTTGGGGCCCATTGCAGGACAGGAAGATTTGGTCCGCGTCGGCCGTGATGGTGCAGCGCTTACCGACCCGAACGAAGTTAAAAAATTTGTGGCTGCAACGCGATGCGACGCGCTCGCGATTTCAATTGGTTCAGCACATGGCTCGGTGAAGTATCTTCCGAATGAGCAGCCGAAACTTGATTTGGTGCGTCTGAAACAGATCGCCGCAGTCACAAAAATTCCATTGGTTTTGCACGGGGCAAGTTCTGTTCCGCACGCACTGCTCACTGAATTGCATCAATCATGTTCGCGCTTCGGCGATTGCAGCCGCGTGCATGATGCAATTGGTGTTCCGGAGGCGCAGATAAAAAAAGCAATCGCGCTCGGCATTGCAAAAGTAAATGTTGATACGGATTTGCGCATTGCATTTACGGCGGCGGTGCGGGAAAAATTATTAACTGATCGAGCATTTATCGATCCACGCGTCATGTTGGCGCCGGCGCGTGCGGCAGTGCAAAAAATCGTTGAGAAAAAAATTAAACTTTTTGGATATGGCACCACTTGATGCAGCGCTACGCCAGCCTCATGACCGACGACGCGGCGAGCGACAAATTGATTGGGTGAATACCGAACAGCGTAGAAGCTTGAGTGATGAGTTGGTTCGATTGCGGTATGATTCAATCGATGATTTGCCCGATCACAAAATTACACATGCAGATGAAAACGACTCAAAATATAAATGCAAAACTACATGGATGACGCGACTTATGTTCAGACTTGATGCCGCGGTGAGGAATGAAGTTTTAAAAGGTCGCGCGGAAGTTGATATTGCACAAAAATATATTGCGTTTGTTCGCGAACGCGCGGTACGACAGCGCGAAATTCTCGCCGCACGCATGACGCCTGAGGATCGCGCAAATCTTGAAAGAATTGCGCACGAAGAAGGTCCAAAACGACTTGCAGAAGTGATCGCGGAACGTTTTTGGGTTCCCACGACGCATGACGAAATCGTCTATATCAACCAAACGCTTGATGCACTCGTTCGATTTTTGTCCGCTGATCAGCGACGAACAGAACCGCTTTCAAACGCGGCGTAATTTATCGTAGAATTTTTTTGACGGCTGCAACAATATCGCGTGATTTCATTCCGTATTTTGTCAGCAATTCTTGTGGCGTTCCAGATTCACCAAAGGTGTTTGCCATACCGACCGGCACAATCGGGATCGGGCTCGTGCGCACGGCGAGCTCTGCAATCGCGCCAAACAAACCACCGGTGGTTTGGTGTTCCTCGACGGTAACGGCACAGCCGGTTTTTTCTATTGATTCCAAAATTGTTTTTTCATCGAGCGGTTTGATCGATACACAATTGATCACTTCAGCATCAATTCCTTTTTTACTCAGTTCCTCTGCAGCAACCAGTGCTTCAAAGACCAGCGGACCGCACGCAATAATCGAAACGTCGCGCCCGTGCCGCAGCACTGATGCCTCACCAATTTTAAAGGGAGCTGACGGCGATGTAATGACTGGCGTTGCATCTCGGCTGAGCCGAATATACACGGGGCCACGATACTGTGCGGCGGCAAGAACGGCACGGCGAGCTTCGTTCACATCACACGGCGCCAACACAACCATATTCGGCAATACGCGCATGATTGCGATGTCTTCGAGCGCCTGGTGCGTTGCGCCATCAGGTCCGACAGAAATACCGGCGTGCGCGCCAATGATTTTTACATTTAAATTGCTGTAACAAATTGAGACGCGGATTTGATCCCAGTTTCGGCCTGGCGAAAATACGGCATAACTTGCAATAAACGGTATTTTTCCACACGATGCCATGCCAGCGCCAACACCAGCCATGTTTTGTTCCGCAACACCCATTTCAAAAAAACGATCCGGGAATTTTTTCGCAAAAGCGAGTGAGCGCGTTGATTCAGTTAAGTCGCAACACAAAACTACGACGCTCGCGTCACGTTCGCCAGCAGCAACGATGCCGTCGCCATACCCATTGCGCGTCGGAATGAGCTCAACTTTTTTTGAAAACAGATTTGGATTGAGAAAGGGGGCGTATGACATACTGTTCATTCGTGTTCACTCTCAATGCGACCGCCGAGCGTGCGCAATTGTTGCAACGCATCGGCCGCCTGATCTTTATTCGGTGGTTTTCCATGCCACTCAAAATCATTTTCCATGAAATCAACACCCTTGCCCGGAATCGTGTGTGCCAAAATGAGCGTCGGTTTTTCCGCAATCGCACGCGCCTCGTCGAACGCATCAATAATCGCGCGAATATTATGGCCATCGACCTCAATGACATGCCAGTTAAACGATCGATATTTGTCGGCAAGCGGTTCGAGCGGCATGATTTTTTCTGTCGGGCCATCAATCTGAATATTGTTGCGATCCATAATCGCCGTCAAATTATTCAGCGCATATTTTCCGGCGCACATCACTGCCTCGAACGTCTGGCCTTCTTCTTGTTCGCCGTCAGACATCAGACAAAACACGTGCGAACGCGATTTGTTCAGTCGCAGCGCGAGCGCCGCACCAACTGCCTGTGACAACCCTTGTCCCAAGGGGCCGCCGGTGTTTTCAACGCCAGGCAACGAACCGCGATGTGGATGTCCCTGCAAACGCGAGTTAAGTTTGCGCAATGTTTTCAACTCTTTGCGGGGGAAAAAACCGGCGTGCGCCAGTGTCGCATACCAGACCGGACAAATGTGGCCGTTTGATAAAAAAATTCGATCACGTTTTTCGTCCAGCGGTTTTTTTGGATCTATTTTTGCAACGTGAAAATACAGTGCGGCGAAGACATCAGCCATACCGAGCGGGCCAGCGCTGTGGCCAGAGCCAGCAGCGAGCAACATTTCGATAATATCCGTGCGAATAGCGTTTGCGCGCGCCTCGAGCCCTTGTATTTTTTTGTCAGAGAGCGACATAGTGGATTCAAGTATATCACGGCGCATTTTTTTGATATACTATGCGGCACTATGGTTCGTGAATTCGCCGCAGGTAAGCCCGAACAACCGCAATTTGAGCAGCACGAATTTTATTTTATCAGTCGTGCACTCGCCAGACCGAAATTTTCGAATAAACCAAACGAAGATAGTTTTTTTAATGATACGGAACGGTCTGCGTATGGAGTATTTGATGGCATGGGCGGACATGAACATTCAGAAGTTGCATCTCAATTAGCGTGCACGGCAGTTCAAAAATTCATTGCCGGCATTCCGGCGGGCGCGGGCGAGGCAGCGATTTTGCAAACGCTTCACGATGCCTATGAGAGTGCGAACGGCGTTATTCGCCATGAGGCGATGTTGCGTCACCAAGCAAAACTGGGAACAACCGCAACGACCGTGCTGTTTCGATCAATCGACGGCACGCAACGCGCTTTTTTTGCACACATGGGCGATTCGCGACTCTATCGATTTCGTAAGGGTGTGCTCGATTTATTAACAACAGACCATGGCGCAATTTTTGGTTCATTGAAGGATTTACAGAATTCTGGCATTGATGTGCAGAAGCTCGCGCGACAGGTGGACGAAGTAACTGATCCGTCAAAAATTTCCGACCCATTGGTTGCGGCATTGTATGAAAAACGTAACAAGCTGACGCGGTATATTGGTCAGCATGACCAGGTGAATGTTGAAGTTGGTGCGGTTGATGTTGAGGACGCTGATGTTTATATTTTGACAACTGATGGATGGACGGATAATTTGACACACAGCGAGATCGAAAAACTGGCGAAGGAAAATCACAACCCAGCAATGCTCGTTGAAATGATTGAAGGAAGCGCACAACAAATTGTGCGAAACGCGCTCAAGCGCGGGGAGATTGCCGTTGTCGATGGTGGAGGAGTTGAAATAAAAAAAAGACGTACCTCGCGCGCAAAAATGGATGATATGACCGGTGTTGTTATTGCCGCGTGTCGAATCGGTTGATGTAGTCGATCGCGGCCAGCGCTGCGGTGCAGCCCATCCCCGCGGCAACCACGATTTGTTTATATGGCACGCGGGTGACGTCGCCAGCGGCAAACACGCCTTGCAGATTAGTGCGACACAGATCATCAACGATGATTTGGCCGGTCGGATCTTTTTCAACAGTTACAAATTGCGAATTCGGCGTGTTGCCAATGTGCACCATGACGCCTTGCGACTCAACGGTGCGTGTCGTGCCGTCATTGAGCGTGAACGTCACACCCTCGACTTTTTCGTTCCCCTCAATTTTTTGCGTTTTCGCGCTGTAAATAATCTCGACATTCGGCAATTTCACCAACTTGTCAATCAAAATTTGCTCACCTTTAAATTTGTCATTTTTGTTCACCACAAAAACCTGCGACGCGATCGATGCCATCATGAGCGCTGATTCGAGTGCACTGTTTCCGCCACCAATGGTGGTCGTGATCTTATTTTTAAACAACGGCCCATCGCACACGGTGCAATACGTCACGCCTTTATGATACAAATCATCTTCGCCCGGTACGACCAAATGTTTTGGTTTCACGCCAGTCGCGATGATGATTGCGATTGTTTCATAGGTGCGTTCTTCGCCGCTTAACGAGCGAGCTTTGACCACCCATGTTTTTCCGTTCGCCGAAATTTCTGAAACCATGAATCCTTCATCAATCGGCACGTTATTAAATTTTAATTGCGCGCCCATTTGCTCGGCCATTTCAAAACCGGTTGTATGATTCACGAGCGGCCAGTTTTCAACTTCACCGGACAGCGCAACTTCGCCGCCAATGTCGCCAGTCACCATTTTAAAATTTAATTTTCTGCGGCTGGCATACACAGCTGCAGTTGATCCGGCAATAGAGCCGCCGATGATAAGAAGGTCGAGCATAAGAGTAGTGCCAACGAGTGTAACCTATTCAAAGATGTTGTGCAACTTTTTGCAACGCAGCCCACGCGTTCGCCGCAGACAAGCCCGTTCCAAACAGCGACGAGTTCACCCGCGCGCGTGTGACGCCCGCATCAAAACACAGCGCCAGCGTCTCGGCAGAAATCGCTCCATCAACGCCAATGATAAGGCGCGGATCATACTCGCTGAGCTCAGCAATTTTTTTGAGCACCCCGTGTTCAAACGGTCGGCCAGACGCGCCCGGCTTCACGGTCATGAACATGACTTCGTCAACATATTGACCAAGTTCGCGCACCAGTGACGTCGGCGTTTCCGGATTGAGCGCCACACCAACATCCCAACCATGATAGCGAATTGCCTCAATCACTTGTTTTGGCTGCGTCGCTGTCTCGACATGAAAAATGACACGCTTCAGCGACGGAAGTTCTGTCCATGCTTCCAAATGCTCGATCGGATTCGCCACCATCAAATGCAATTCATAGCGCAGTGTTGAAATGATCTCGCCAATATCGTCTGCATCAGCCCACGTTTCGCCAGTGAGCCACGATCCGTCGATTACATCAATCTGCGCAAGTGGCGCGAACGATTCAATCGCGCGAACTTTTGTTTCAAATTCGTCGCGCGATTCGACGAGCAGTGCCGGAATGAGTTCAATCATATTTTTTATTATTCGATCGCCGCGATCCGACGCGCATGTCGCTCCTCACCTGAAAATTTTGTTGCCAAGAATTTTTTAACAATTGCTTTTGCAAAATCTGGCTGCAGCACGCGCCCGGCTAAACACAACACATTTGCATCATTGTGTGTGCGCATTGTTTCCGCGGCACTTAAATTGTATCCAAGTCCGGCGCGAACGCCGGCGTGTTTATTCGCCGTAACACACATCCCAATGCCAGTTCCGCAAAACAAAATGCCGCGCGATGCGCCGCTTGCGTCTGCGGCAACTTTTTCAGCAACCGCATGCGCGACCGTTGGGTAATCATCACCCGGAACCATAGTTTTGCTGCTTAAATCTTCGAATGGCGTGTTGATATAGCGCAGGTATTCTCCAACAGCTTCCTTGAGTTCAAAACCAGCGTGATCTGCACCGAGATAGAGCATAGAGTGTATGAAATATCGAGTATTATAGCATGTTTGCGGGCAAGGTCTTGACAAAAACGGGGATAAACGCACGTGTACCAAGAAAGTAATCGATGTTGGCCTTTTTCTTTTTTAACAAACCAAGACACTTGATTCTTTTTTAAATATCCGCTATCCTGAATCCCATTCAGCACACCTCGCTGAATCGATATCGAGGAAATCATGCTGCACGAATACCCAAGGATTGATCTCCCGCTGTGTCTACCGCCGTCACACATCGTGGATGAAGAAGTAGCTGCCGCGCTGAAGTGCCAACCAACGTTCTGGTCGCGTCAACACCCGAGCGACCCACCCGAATTCGAGCGCGCGATTGGTGCTGATTCGGCGGGCAGGTTCTGGAGTCCGGTCGGTGTGGCAATCGCGCACAGGCGCGTCGCGGCGCAACAATAGACTTCCACCGATCGATTCGAAAATCACCCCCCGTGACACGACGTCGCGGCGGGGTGATAATTTTTTTATGGCTCGGTGAAAATCATGGCGTGGCGACCTGTTCCTTTGTTTGGTTTTTGATAATCATGATTTGAATCCATGATCACATTCATGGGATAGCGATAATTCTCCCCAAAGCGCGTTCCGGGATCATGCGTCACAAACTCTGCGCGCGCCTCGTCATAGCCGACGATGAGCACTACATGATACGGATTCATCCGCAGTCGATAGTGCGGATTTTTTAATTTTGGTGAATAGGCGATGTGAATGACCGGTCGCCCCCCATCAATTTCTTTTTTGATTTGATCAATCGTCGGGTTTAAAACCACCGTGCCCCAAATTTTTGATTGCGCATCGATGAGCAGTTCGGTGTAATCGGAATTGGTGTCCTGATGAAATCCGAAATATTTTTTTTCATACGCCGCAAACGCGAGAATGCGATTGCGCACATACGTTGGCGTCAGATCATCGCCCGTGTAATAACTTTCTGCCATGATGATCACCGCTTCTTCACACGCATCCTTGAACGGTTGCGCGCGCCACGAGTTGAACGGCGCTTGCACGGTGAACGGAACATCCAAAATAACGGCACCGAGACTCGTGTCAGGCGCAACAAATGTTGCTGCGACAGCGGCAGCTAAAATTAAAACAGAACTTGTGTGTAACATTGCCATAATCATAGCACATACGGTAAGCTAGTTCTACTATGAAATATCTGACGAAATCAACGACCGAATCTGTTGCCGGCGTGCTGATCGTGCCTGTGTTTAAAAATGAAAAAAAGCGTCTATTCGGTGCTGTTAACACGCCTGAACGGGTGACTGGTGAGGCGGGGGAGCAGCTGCAGATCGTTATTTCTGACGCAGGAGGCACACACGAGGTACTGTTTTTGGGGTTGGGCGACGCGGCAAAAATAACGCCACATTCGTTTGCAATTGCCGTGGCACATGCGTGTAAAGCGGCACAGGAAAAAAAACAGGTTCAGTTCACGGTTTATGTACGCGAAGAATTATTTCGCGCTGCGGCAGCGGACGCTCGTGCGCTGGGCGAACTACTCAGTCGTTATATTGGTTTGGCAACCTATCAATTCACTGAGTACATGACTGATGAAAAACGGCATCTGCCGGAAATGGCGTCGGTTACGTTTGTGAATGTTCCGTTGCGTTTGATGAAGGCCTTTCAACAGGGCTTGTTGAACGGTCAGCAAATTGACGTCGCAGTGCGTGCAGCGCGCGCACTCGGCAATCACACACCAAGCAACATGCATCCGGCGCAACTCGGTGCAGAGGCAGTACGTCTCGGTCGCGGCATCAAAAATTTAACCGTTCGGGTGCTCGGCAAAAAAGAAATTGAGAAAGAAAAAATGGGCGGGTTGCTCGGCGTGAGCGCCGGTTCAGAGCGACCACCCGCATTCATCATCATGCACTATCGTGGTGCGCGCGCATCAGATGCACCAACGATATTTGTCGGCAAGGGAGTGACGTTTGATTCGGGCGGTATTTCGATTAAGCCATCTGACAAAATGGATGAAATGAAATTTGACATGATGGGTGGTGCGACAGTGATCGGTGCGTTGCTCGCAATCGCGACACTCAAACTTCCGGTGAATGTCATTGGTCTCGTTCCGGCAACAGAAAATCTGCCTTCGGGGACGGCAATTGTGCCAAGCGACATTTTGCACATGCATTCTGGAAAAACTGTTGAGGTGTTGAATACTGATGCAGAAGGTCGTTTGATTCTCGCTGATGCGCTGTCATTTGCGCAGCGGTTTAAACCAAAACAGATTATTGATCTTGCCACGCTAACCGGGGCGTGTGTTGTCGCACTTGGCGAATCACGCGCCGGTCTGTGGTCTACTGATGAAAAATTGGTTCGACGCTTGCAAGACGCGGCGACGGCAACAGATGAAAAAGTGTGGCACATGCCGCTGGGCGACGATTATTCGATGCAGCTTAAATCAGAAGTTGCTGACTTAAAAAACATCACCGAACGATGGGGTTCTGCAAACACGGCAGCCGCTTTTTTGCAGGAGTTTGCGGGTGATGCGCCGTGGGCGCACATTGATATTGCGGGAGTTGCATATTCAAGCAAATTGCAGCCATCGCGTCGGCATGGCGCGACCGGATGGGGCGTCGCCTTGCTTACTCAGCTCGTAAGGCGGTAAAATGGTGACAGAACATTTATATGAGCGACCTCACCACTACCGCACCAGCTGCGCCAGCAGAACGAGCGCTGGCAGCGCCAGAAGCAGCACCAGGAACATCGGTGTCCGACGTTTTGCTTGAGCAAGTTGACGTAAAAGTCAGCGCCATTGAGGCGCAGCAAAAACGGTTGACGCCATTTCAAACTGCAATTGCCACGGCGCAACAAGTTGCCACAACAGTGCAGGCTGCGTCAGCAAAATCAGCAAATCCAGATGTGGTGAACGTGTATGCGCGTGCGCTCGAAGTCGCGCAACAAATTGTGCTTGCCACGAAAGAACAAGGTCAAGAAGTTGCGGACAAAATCACTGAATTGCAAGATGAGCTTGAGACGTTGATCGCGCAGCTGAAAACTCAAGATCCAACCAATCCATTAGTTCAGGGGTTATAACAAAAAAATATGGGATTTTTTTCATCATTGTTTGGCGGTGGAGCGCAGTCAGCCGCGACCGCAGCTGCAGCGGCTCCGCTTGCATTGAGTCCTGCCGAAGAAGTGAAGCGTCAAATTGAAACAACAGAAGGGGAATTGCATGAGGCGCATGATCAGCTGGAGCATGCCACAGATCCGGGCATCAAGAGTTCCCTTGAAGCGCTCGTCAGTCGCAAAACACAGGCGCTCACCGATCTGCAGGAAAAATTACAACATTTGCAATAATCAAATCACATGATTGGGTATTTGTCAGGCGTGATTAAACGGGTGACGCCGCGCGGTGTGCTCGTTGACGTACAGGGCGTTGGATATCGCGTGGCGATGAACGCAGGCGATCTGTCGCGCGCGATGGGTGGCGCAACGGCCGAGCTGTTTTGTCACACAATTGTTCGCGAGGATGCCATACAGTTGGTTGGATTTTTTAATGAACACGCACGAGATTTTTTTGAGGTGTTAATTGGGGTGAGTGGGGTTGGCCCCAAAAGCGGGCTGCTCATCTTGTCCGTTGGAACTGTCGACGAAGTTCGGACAGCGATCGAACAGGGAGATGTCGGATTTTTGACCAGCGTCCCGGGGATTGGAAAAAAAATTGCAGAGCGCATCATTCTTGAATTGCGTGGAAAATTGCCTGATTTTGATGCGCCGGCTGCTGAAACGCCGCACGCCGTTGCTGCCGAAGCGCTCGCCAATCTTGGGTATCGAAAAGATGAGGCGCTTGCCGCAGTTCGAAATTTGACCGGCACAACCGAATCGTTAATTCGGCAAGGTTTGCAAAAATTACATGGCTAAATTTTTTGAGGGAACCGATGAACAATGGGATGAACTGGAGGCGCCACATGATTTCTCGGGCGCTGTTTTGCAATCGTCTGCGTGGTCGCGCGTGCAAGAGGCGCGCGGGAATGTGGTCGCGCGCATTGTGGATGCGGATGGTGCGCCATCGCTGTGGGTATTGCTCCCGATCGCGCTGCTCATCCGCGTGTGGTATTGTCCGAAAGGTCCATGTACGATGCCAGTGGCAGACGAATGGAAATCAATCACCCAACTCTTACAACATCGAGCACACGCAAGCGTGTTGCGCATCGAACCACCGAATAAGTTTTCGTTGCAGCACGGCACTTTAAATTTCAAGCGTCGCCGCGATATTTCTCCAGCGCATTCCTTCATCACTGATATTGGAATGGAACACGACGAATTATTTAAAACATTTCATGAAAAAACGAGATATAACATTCGAGTTGCGGCAAAGCATGGTGTTGTTGCGCGGCGATTGACACGCGAGGAAGCCGAACGTCGAGCTGACGAAATTTTGGCGTTGTTTGCAGACACCGGCGGCCGACACGGAATCGTTGCCACGCCAGCTGCGGATATGCGCGCGCTTTTTTCAGCGTGCGACGTTTGGATTGCCGTGCACAGCGGCCGCACCGTTGCAGCGGCGTTGCTCATTGGTTTCGGTTCGACCATGACGTATCTGCATGGTGCATCTGATTATGCATCGCGTGCGTACATGGCGCCATACGCACTGCATTGGGCTGCGATGCAGGACGCGGCGCGACGGGGTTTTAAAAAATATGATTGGTGGGGAATATCGCCCGAAGCTGCTCAAGAAACACATCGGCTTGCTGGTGTTACGCGTTTTAAGCTCGGGTTTGGCGGCACGCGCGTGGCGAGCCCCGGCACATTTGACGCGGGAATTGACCGCGTTCGGTTTGCGCTGTACACTCTAGTGCGCCGTATCAAGCGCCCGTAGTACAGTGGATAGTACACTGGCCTCCGAAGCTGGAGACGCTGGTTCGATTCCAGCCGGGCGCAAAGCTATTGCAGAATTTTCACGATAACTGGATCTGAAAGTTGCAATACATCTCCGTCTGCGCTGAGCGACGCGACAAAGGTCGCGCTCGCCTGTTTCAATATTTCCTCAATTTGTTTTAACGTGATCGTTGCTTCAATTGTTACCGATTGTCCGGGAGCAAGCTCGCGGAGCGTGGGTATTTTTTCAGGATGCCACGTTACTTTTGCTTCGCGAATTTCTGGCGAAATTTGTTTACCAACTACGTCCGGGTCGCCAACTGTTTCGAGTTTGGTAAAATCAAACGCACTTTTTCCTTTGACTGATGGGGTGTCGCCGGTCATGACGAGCACGATGTTTTTAATTGTTTTTGCAGAATTATTTTTGTACGTCACCGTCATTTTGACCGCATCACCGGTTTTTACTGAAATTTCCTCAGCGCCGTTTGCGGCGATTGTCAGTGGCTTTGTTGTCGCAGCGGGCTGATCGATTTTGTCGTTTGCTAATCCTGCGCGCGCGAGCACGAGCGTTGTTGCGCCAAACGTTCGTTCGAACGCAACTTCAATCGATTCTGGTGGATTCGCACTCTGATTAAAAGATCCTGATAGCGTTACGGTTCCGCTTTGTCCCGCCGCAAGCTCCGGAACTTCAAACACCAGAGAGGTACTCACTGGTTTTGCTGTTGGTGTCGACTTCACTAATTTAAATCCAGCGCCAACACTCACCCGAATTGAACCGCCCGCGATTTTTTGATCTGAAATATTTTTATATTTCACGGAAATTTCGTGTTTGCCATCAGTTAATATCTTTTTGTCAGATGATAATTCAATGCTATCCGTCGCTACGACGAGATTGGTGTCAACTACTTTTTCAAAGTCAGAATTAAAGTTCGATGGCCGGTAATCAATATACGCGCGCACCGTTGTACGCGTCTCTTTCGGCGCGGCGTACACGGCGGTGATTGCAACTGTTTTATTTTCACCGCCATCAAGCGCTCCGAGTTTCCAGCTGTCGCCACGATCATTGATCGCGTTTGGTTTTGAATGAACAATCACAAAATTTTCTGGTAACTTGAGGCTCGCTTTTGTGTTCGCGAGCGCAAGCGATCCGTTATTCGTCAGTGTCAGTGAATAGTCTTGCTCAACGCCATTCACAATCTGCGTTGGCGGCACGAAGCCAATCACAATATTCGCTTCTGAAAATTTTTGTGATGGGCTAAACAAAAAGAATCCAAGCCACGCCGCACCTGCCGCCGCAGCCATAAAAAATAGCCCAAACGTAGCGATCACAAATCCGGTGTGTGAGCCGCGACGCTCAATCTGTTTCATGTTTGGAATATCACCGCTCGAATCTTGATAAATATTTTCAAGTTTCGATTCGATCTGTCGTTCTGTTTCAATTTTTTTTCTTCGTGTCGGTGTGCGAGGCATAGGTATGTGCGGTTAAGCCGTAATAAAGGTCTGTCAGGAAGGGGACGGAAAGGAGCGCTCCGTTTTCTGCAACGTGCGCACTGCTGTCGGTGATCCAGCCCAAGCGCCACGCGTCAGGCAAAATAACACGCGAGGTGAGTGTAGTTGCGGGCGAGCCAGATTGCCGCTGCACAAAAAGGGAATAGTTTGCCGCGCGCGTCTGCGCGGACAGTGCATTCACCACTTTTAAAATTGCAGACGGCGTTTGTGGCTGCACTTTGAATGGCAGTGTGTAGCTGACGACTGCATCAACAGAACTCCCCGGCGTCGTAATCATCCAGTTGCCAAACGCGCGATGTCCAAATTCATCCGTGATTCGTGTTCCTGATGCGCCATGGAATCCGACTTCGGTTTCGGTTTTTTTCAGGTCTTCATCCTCTTTTTCCCACGCATCCGGCGCGTTAAACATGCGTTCGGACGGCGCACTGAATCCGTCAGCGGTTACGAGCGTGCTGCCTGCAGGCACATAGAAGCGCACATAACTGATGTTTGGTCCGCCTTCAAAATTTCGTCCGCTTTCAGTCTGCGTCCGATTGATGCGTACCGTCACGTTCACCGTGCCATCGTCAGAAATTTTTGCCTGATGGTCAATTTTTTGTGTGATCCGTGCGTCGGTTTTTTGACCGCCGATGTTTGTGGCAATGACTGAGAGAAAATCTCCAGCAGGATTATCGCGCATCGCGCCGTCCCATCCAAATTCTGAAATCTGGCGCTGCATGTCACTATCGCGTGCAAACAATTGCACATCGCGATTTTCGAGTGATTTTAAAAGCACAGTGATGAGTGGCAGAAAATGTTCCGCCTTACCCGCCTTGATCGTTTCAATCACTGCCGGCGCTGCATTCGCGATAATTTCTTTTGGTTTTGATTTTGTATGTGCGCTGTCAGAGATTTTTGCACTATCAATCGTATCGCGCACCGTTTCAAGCGCTGTTTCCGCATTCAATTCAGAGCCACTCGCCAGCTTGACCGAACCGACAACATGCAGCAAATCAGGGAGCACGGATGCATTGATTGCAATCACGCCATCAACCGAAGGTCCTTGCGATTTTTCGAGAAACCACATCAACTTGCGTGCAGACGTTGGAAAATCAGGAAACCAATTTGCATCTTGAAATTCCCATCGCGAGTTGATGATGTGGAGCGGCAGTGGGGCGAACACATGCTTTTTAAGCGTACCTTGCAAGTCATACGAACCGCCTGCTGGAATTTGCAAATTTTTTATCTCACCATGTTCAATGTCAACGAGCGCAAATGACCCGATAAATCCACCAGTCGGTCGCAACTCGGCCGGATTTTGAAATATGATGAGATAGCGACGTGGTGTGTTGTTACCGAGCATTGATAAAATAACTGGTCCGGCTGAAGCGAGATATTGTGCGTCATTGTGCAGCGCCAAAATTGCCGTGCGCGCTTCAGCAACAAAGAGACGCTGCTCTTCCGGCAGAGCAGACACGTCAATCGGTTCAACCAGTTCCGCCGCAGCAGTCAATTCAGTGAGCACCGCGCGATTTCCTTCAAAAAAGATTGAAAGCCGTTCAAGCAACGGTTCACTTGCGCGTTCTTTGAGCGTTACAAAAAGTTGCATGTATGACGCAGCTGCCATGGACATGTGTTCACCGGCTGCAACCATGCGGCTCGCAACGCCAAATTGCTCACCGAACACCGGTGTGTTGCGCAGGACAAATTCTTCAGCTGCACTAATTTTTTGAAGCGACGCATTTGCTGAGTGAAATGTGGTGAGCGCGGCAGTGATGTGTGTTCCAACGGCAGAAATATCCGCCCCCATTGTTTTTGGCACCT
>Ga0209541_10002339_pt1 | contig 36009 bp, 32 predicted proteins | sample RifCSPlowO2_01_FD_184027 | JGI IMG/M metagenome (GOLD analysis project Ga0209541, IMG submission 184027) | Groundwater microbial communities from Rifle, Colorado - Rifle CSP2_plank lowO2_0.1 (SPAdes) (version 2) | ecosystem: Environmental > Aquatic > Deep subsurface > Groundwater | place...
TCGCCAGCCGATTTTAAGCGCAAATTGGAATTTTTTATCTTTCAAAATGAACATATTTCGCTCTAAAAGAACCGGTCTTGACGACTCTTTTGAAGTTAAAGAGTTGATGGAGATCATAAGACGCGAGGCAAAACGACCCATTATTGAATCAAGAAGAATGGATAAAAACGTTAATTTGTCGCTCGCTGAAAAATGGTTAAAAATACTTCACTTTAAGCAAAATCCGTTTTTAGATAACTGTAGTTTAGAAGAGATATTTAGACAGGGGAATAAAATCCAGAAGACATTAGCAAAAAAGACCCTTGAAAATTTAAATAACAGAAAACTCCATTGGATCTTTGATAATATTTTCTATTACTTAGGAGAAAGTGACACACTTCAAAAATCAGATTTTATTTTAGTCTTTGGAGGCAATAGGTTACTTAGAATACAACACGCTGTTAAGTTGTGGAAAAAACAATGGGCTCCATTAGTAGTTATAACTGGACAGCGACCGATATACGGCAAACAAAAAAAGAGTGAAGCTGAGGTTTTTAAAAATTGGGCAGTAAGAAATGGTGTTACTGGAACAAAAATTATTACTGAAGATAAGAGTATTACTATTGCCGACAATGTTAGAAGAACACTTAATCTCCTCGATGAAAAAAATATCAAATATAAAAAAATAATTTTAGTTATTACTTGGTACGCCCAAAGACGAGCAAAAATGATGATTGAGAAATATCTTCCTCAAAATGTGAGGTTAATTAGGTCAAGCGCATTCTTTTCAATAAATCATCGTTTATCAAAGAACAGATGGTATAAAAATGAATATGGAATCAAAGTAATTTTCAATGAATTTTTAAAAATGAGAATTCACCATTTCCTGATTACCAACGGAATCGTCTGAGAAAAATTATTGTAGATCAACAAATTCTCTAACGTTGTACTCAGTTATTGTAAAATGGCTTCCCTTATTTTCAACAATCTGAAGAGCAACTCTTCTTACTATCGACTCAACTTTTCGTTCAATACTTCGAATTCCTGGGTCATAACCACTTACTCTTGCTAGGTGATGCCAGACAACATCGTCAACTATGATAACATTGTTCTCCATCCCCGATTCTTTTAACAATCTAGGTAAAATATATTTTTTAGAAATTGCGATCTTGTCATCATCTGAATATGAGGGCATCTGAATTATCTCAAGCCTGTCAAGGACAGCTGTAGAAATACTTTGTGTATTGTTTGAAGTTGCAATAAATATTGCCTGAGACAGATCAAACGGATAATCAATAAAATGATCTAGGAATTTGTTATTTTGTTCCGGGTCAAGTAGTTCAAGTAATATTCCCATAATTTCTCCTCGACTTTCCTCTCCAACCCTGTCAATCTCATCAAGCAAAATAACCGGATTGGCGCTAGCTACACCTACTAAATTTCTAATAATAATTCCCGGCTCAGCCTCCGGATTCATTTTTGAAAAACCTTTTAAATCAAGTCCTGTTGATAACCCTCCAAATGGAATACGAATAAATTGTCTACCCAAAGATTGGGCAACTGACATTGCAAATGTTGTCTTTCCGGTTCCGGCAAGTCCAACGAATAATAAAATTGGGGCGTGAGCAATATTTTTACCAAACTGTTTTTTCTGAAGTTTTAAAACTGAAAGATATTCCAGGACTCTCTGTTTGACTAAAGATAGTCCAAAATGATTTTTGTCAAGAATTTTCTTAGCCTTTGCAATATCAAGAATATCCTCAGTCCTCCTATTCCATGGAAGTTGAACAATCCAATCAACATATCGAGCCAGTGTGTCAATTTGAACGGCATTTCCGCCATATTTTAAAACCGACTCGATCCGATCAATATTAGTGTTAATTCTTACTTTCAGATCTGAAGGAATATTTGACGACGATATTTTTTCTCTTAATTTCTCAATTTCAACAAACCCACTCTCTTGATTTGGTGGGGAGACACTTGTTTTAAGCGGTGTATAATTCATATCAATAATTAGCAAACAACTCAGATGCTTGACAAAAACAAGGTTATTTGATATATATTAGAGTAATTTTTAAGGATTGTCCATTTATTACAATCCTAAAATACAATTATTAGTTATAAAACTTTTAAAAATGGCACAGACAACTAACATAAAGCCCCTTTTTGACTACGTATTAGTTAAACCACTCGAAGGTCAAACACAAACCGCATCGGGTATTGTTCTACCCGACACTGCAAAAGAAAAACCTCAAGTTGGTGAGATTATGGCAATTGGCCCGGGAACGACCAACGAACAAGGCAAAACTGTCCCCATGATTGTTAAAGTGGGACAAAAAGTTTTATACAAAAAATGGGGGGGAAATGAAGTCAAAGTAGGGTCAGATGAGTGGCTTCTGATTGAGCAAAAAGATATTATGGCAGTTACAAGTTAATTATTATTTATTAAAATTTTTAATCATCATGGCAAAGCAACTTAAATTTGGTGACGACGCCCGCCAATCTCTCTCTAAAGGCGTTAATATACTTGCAAGAGCAGTTGTTACAACGCTTGGTCCTCGTGGTCGTAACGTTGCAATGGACAAAAAATGGGGCGCTCCAAACGTTGTTCATGACGGAGTGTCAGTTGCAAAGGAAATTGAGCTTAAAGATCCATTTGAAAATATGGGCGCTCAGCTTGTTAAGCAGGCAGCAGAAAAAACTAATGATGTTGCCGGTGACGGAACCACAACGGCAACGCTGTTAGCTCAAAGTATAGTCAACTCGGGACTTAAAAATATCACAGCAGGAGCCAACCCGATGATTTTAAAACGAGGCGTTGAGCAAGCATCTGCTGCAGTTATTGCAGAGCTTATCAAGATGAAAAAAACCATTTCATCTGATGATGATGTTGTTCAAGTTGCGACAATCTCTGCTGCTAACGAGCAAATTGGCCAACTAATATCAGAGGCTATCAAAAAAGTTGGCAAGGATGGTGTCGTGACTGTTGAGGAGGGTAAAGGTCTTGAAATGGAAGTGGTTTATAAAGAAGGAATGGAGTTTGACAAAGGATACGCCTCGGCTTACCTAGTTACCGACACCGACAAGATGGTAGCTGAAGTTGAAGATGCTTATCTTTTGATCACCGATAAAAAAATCAGTGCCATATCTGACTTGTTGCCTTTTTTGGAAAAATTTGTCAAGGTATCCAAAAACCTAGTCATCATTGCCGACGACGTTGATGGTGAGGCGTTGGCAACCCTTGTTGTAAATAAAATTCGCGGGACTTTCAACACTTTGGTTGTTAAGGCGCCGGGTTTTGGTGACAGAAGAAAAGCAATGCTTGAAGACATTGCCATACTAACTGGCGGGCAGGTAATATCTGAGGATCTTGGGCTAAAACTTGACACCATCGATGTTGACGTTTTAGGTCGAGCCGACCGTGTTGAGTCTGATAAAGATAACACTAGAATTATCGGTGGACGCGGTGATAAGGCTAAAATTGACGGCCGTGTTGGTCAAATAAGGCGAGAAATGGAAGCATCTACTTCGGAGTTTGATAAAGAAAAACTTCAAGAGAGACTTGCCAAATTAACTGGAGGCGTTGCTGTAGTTAACGTTGGAGCAGCAACTGAAGTTGAATTGAAAGAAAAGAAAGAACGTGTTATTGACGCAGTCTCAGCTACCAAAGCAGCTCTTGAAGAAGGAATTGTAGCTGGGGGCGGAGTGGCACTTCTTAAGGCTCGCTCTGTCTTGCCAGCTCTCAAGGAAAAAATGGAATATGACGAGGAGAAGGTGGGAGTCGATATTGTATATCGTGCCCTAACTGAACCAATCACTATGATCGCTGCCAATTCAGGCCAAGATGCTGGATGGGTTCTTAAAACTGTCGAGGCAGCACGTGGCCCCGATTATGGTTTTGACTCAATGAAGCTTGATTTTGGATCAATGTTTAAAAAAGGTATTGTCGATCCTGTTAAAGTTGTCAGAACTGCTCTTGAAAATGCAACGTCGGTGGCCACAATGATTCTAACAACCGAAGCTCTCGTTACTGACATTCCGGAGGAAAAGCCGGTAACCGGTGGTGGAATGCCAGGTGGAATGGGCGGTATGGACATGGGAATGTAATGCAAACAGTTGGACAAATTCTTAAATCTGAGAGAAAGAGACTTGAGTACAGCATTGAAGATATTGAGAAGAAGACTCGCATACGAAAAAAATATCTTGAGGGACTTGAACAAAGCAATTGGTCTCTTTTTCCTTCAAAAACCTATATTTTGGGAGTTTTGAAGTCGTATGGCTCGCTGCTTAATCTTAATGAAGAGAAACTTGATGCTTTTTTTAGACGAGAATATGAAAGAACCGATAGTCAAAAGTTCACCCGCAAAGTTAATGCAAAACAACTTATTCCCTCGTCTAAAATTTACATGCGATTGGGAATTGTTTTTTCGGTACTTCTTTTAGCTTTGTATTTTGGAGTTCAATTAGTTCATTTGCTTACCCCTCCAAAAGTGGAGATTGTTGCACCAATTAATGATCACCTCCCCCCTAGGACTCAAAAATTTGACCTTATAGGGCTTACTGAGAAAGACGCCATCGTTGAAATCAATGGGGAACGATATGTCTTAAATGAAGAGAATCAGTTCTCTGCTAAAATACCTATTCTTAAAAAGAATACAAAAGTTACCATTAATGTAACAGGAGCAAATGGGAAAAAAACGACAATCACCAAAATCTATCGTATCTTATAGACCTGTTTGACAAAGCATCTCAAATTAATGGATAATCTTTACTATTATGGATATATCTATTGTTATTCTTTTCTGTCTAATCGCTCTCTTGTTTATCATAACTTCAAAAATTCGAGACCATTTGGGATCATTTTTATCAAAAAATATTATTCGTAGCAAATTGGTTGTTTATTTGCTCTGGATTATCTATTTTCCCGGAATTTTTTTGCATGAGGCAGCCCATCTTGTTTCTGCCATTGCACTGCTTTTAAGAGTTGACTCTATTTATCTTCTACCGTCAATCAAAACAGAGGATGATGGCAAAAAGAGCATTAAATTTGGTTACGTAACTTATTACCGAGCCGATCCAGTAAGAGGACTTTTGGTCGGCATTGCGCCTTTTATCTTAGGTACAATAGTTCTTGTCGTTCTTTTTAATGCAATTTCGTTTCCAAATGAAAAAATACTCAATAACATATTTTTCATTTATACGTCATTTGTCATCTCCTCAACAATGTTTTCGTCAAAACAAGACTTGCGTGATTTACTTTATATCATCCCGACAATTATTCTTTTTGTAATTATTTTAAATTTATTTACCTTTCATCCTTTATCGTATGTAAAATTATCTTTGTCGATTCAAGAAAATGGTATTGCGGTAGTTAATAAACTTAATCAAATATTTTCTATATCTCTCTCAATAAACGTTTTTATCTATGCTATAGTAAAGGTATTAAGACGATAATATGAATACAGTTCTTGCTCAGTCGGTTGAGGTTGGCACAATAAATCCAATTAAAATTATTGGACCATTGGTCGGCATTAACAGGTTGTCAGATATTTTTAATGTTATTTTAAATTTTTTGTTTCCTATTGTTGGCATCATTCTTCTATATGAGTTCATTATGGCTGGATATGTTATCCTCCGATCCGACGGCACTCCTGACAAAATCAAAGAGGGTAAGCAGCGAATAGTTTATGCAATTATGGGTCTTGCCATATTAGTATCAGCCTATCTTATCGTCCGTATTGTTGCTTATATCCTTGGTTTTGGAGGGGAACTTTTTTAGGTATGCAACTTAAGAAGTTAACACTCTCCCATTATCGTAACTTAAAAAAACATACGTTTTATTTTAGCTCTTTTCTAACGCTCGTTGTAGGGCCAAATTCTGTTGGTAAAACCAATTTAATTGAAGCAATATATTTGGTTTTAACAGGACATGGAATTAAAGAAGACAAACATGAGGAGTTAATGACACTTGGCCAGAGACAAACCGTCATTGATTGTCAATTTGCCGAGGGGGACGATAAAATAATATGTAGAGTTATTTTTGAAAAAGACGATATTCTTGTTAAGAGATATTTTTTAAACAAACTTGAAAAAAGATATTTTGAATTTTCAAAATATCTTCCTCCGGCAGTTTTATTTACTCCTCAACTTATCGAATCGTTGACAACAGAGCCATTCCGAAGACGAGGGCTTTTTGACCAAATGTTGTCCACTTCTGATGTCGAATACAAAAAGAGATTAAATAACTATATGTCAGCATTGACCAAACGAAATAAACTTCTTGAAAGGCCAATTCCAAAAGAATCCTTAAACGAAGAGTTATCATTTTGGAATAAATATTTAGTCGAACAAGCAGATTATATTTCCAAAAAAAGAGAAGAACTATGTGAACTATTCAACAAATCAAAAGAGATTGGAAATTTTAGTTTTGAAATAAAACATATCTCTAATGTCTTAACTATTGAAAGGCTTGAAAATACACTTGAAGAACAATTACAACGTAGGACAACATTTATTGGACCTCAAAGGGATGATTATAGAATATTTCTTAATTTAAACAGCGATACACAGGCATTTGATGTCGAGACGTATGGCTCAAGAAGCCAACAGCGTCTGGCACTTTTATGGGTTATCCTTAATCAACTCAATCTTTACAATGAAAAGATTAAAAGACTGCCCATTCTTCTTTTGGATGACATATTCTCCGAACTTGATGAGGTTAACACACATCTTGTCATAGACGTGATTAAAAAACACCAAACAATAATTACAACAAATAATATAAAGATCGCTGAGAACATTGACCAGCATCACGCAGTCATTAAGTTGTAGATCACAATGGATATGTTCTAGGGTTTAATAAATACGGATCCGGTGACAATCAAAAATATTCCGATTGAATTTAATATAAAAGACAAAAGAAGAAATTCATAAGGATTCATTTTTGATAATCCAAGCAAACTAATACCAATCTCGTCAGGTAAGGGTGAGGCGATAAGTATTGCCCCTATAACTGGTAATGTCCAACTAAAGTATTTAGTATGAAGTACTTTCACAATATGTCCTCCTCCAAATTGGAGATAGATTAATTTAACTTCATCAATCAAATTGTCCTGCACAAAATGAAAAATAATCAAATCTCCAAGGACTGCTCCAAGCCCAGCAACAATTCCAATCTCAACTGCAGATAACTGTTCGGCCAAAACCAGCAGGATCAACGTTCCCGTTGCCACTGTAAAGGTTGATACAAAAAGAAATCCTGCAATAAGTGCTCCTACATATCCGAGATTTCCCAGATGGATTAAGAATGAATGGAATGATTCATTTTTATAAAGCAGTAGAGCAATTATAAAACTAAAGAGCAATAGTGTGAGATTTTTGTATTTAAAAGATTTGAGTCTTTTTTTGAAAATAAGCGGAATAGCATCAAGAAAATTCATTTTTTGTTAGAGTCGATCTTTTCTGACTATCTTTCTTATCTCTGATGACACTAATAAAACTAACGACAAGACAATAATCATTATAATATATGATGGCATCACTGCAGTTACTTTAAAGATGAGGGATAAGAATGGCATATAAATTAATAAAGGTTGAATCAAAAGTGGCAAGAAAAATGCTGTAATAAAAAATTTATCTTTAAAAATATTCATTTGCAGAAATGATTTTTCCTTTGATCGAATATCAAGAAGTATCCAGTGTTGAGTTAGAATAATTGCAGTAAACGCAAGAGTCCGAGCAGCACCTATCCCTCCAATGAGATTCCCTATGTGAAAAGACAGCAATGTAATTATGGTAGTAAGTGAGCACACTTCAATAAACCATAGTATGTCAACGCGCCCAAACATAGCACCACTACGCGGAGATCTTTTCATAATATGCTCATGCTTGGGAGCTATGGCAAGAGCAACCGCAGGCAACCCATCAGTCACCAGGTTGACATATAAAAGCTGAAGCGGTGTTAAGATAAGTGGCCAACCAAGAAGCATCCCGGTAAGTACTGCCATAACTTCACCTATATTACAACCGACCAAATATTTTATTGATGATTTTATGTTGTCGTATATTGTTCTACCTTCCTCAACAGCTATAACAATTGATGCATAATTGTCATCGGTCACAATCATATCTGAGACTTCTTTTGCAACGTCCGTTCCTGTTATTCCCATTGCCACACCCACATCGGCTTGTTTAAGAGCTGGGGCATCATTAACTCCGTCCCCGGTGACTGCAACAACATGACCTATTCCTTGTAAAATTCGAACAATTCGCATTTTTTGCTCGGGGGTCGTTCTGGCAAAAATTCTTATTTTGTCCATTTTTTGATTAATCTCAACCTCATTCATATCTTCAAATTGTTTACCAGTAACAACTTCGTCGCCCCTCTCAAGCAAACCAATTTGTTCTCCTATTGACTTTGCTGTTAACTCATTGTCTCCCGTAATCATTATTGTTCTTATTCCAGCAGTCCGCGCAACGCGTATTGCTTGTTTGACTTCCTCGCGGGGTGGATCTGCTATACCCACTACCCCAACAAATATCAGACCGCTTTCAGCTTTATTTCTAGAGATAGACATGTCCTTAACATCTTTGTAAGCAAAAGCTATAACACGAAGACCTTTTCGGGCAAACTTCTCAAACATATCAGTTATCTCTCGCTTCTTTGAGGAGTCAACTTTTTTAATTTTTCCGTTATCAAGGATATGTGTGCTTGCATCTAAAATACTCTCTGGCGCTCCTTTTGCGTACACATGGTAGTCAGTCGTATCTTTCCAAACAACCGACATAATTTTTTTTTGTGGATCAAATGCAAACTCATCAATGAGAGTTCCGCTCTCTTTTTTCTTATTAGAGAGAATACCTTTGTCAGCTGCAAATACTAAAATAGAGCCCTCTGTCATATCACCTATAACATCATAGTGAGCGCTCCCAACCTTCAGGGTAAGGCTTGCATTATTACAGATTGTTCCAATTGAGAGTAATCTATTAAAAGTCTCTTTATCTGATTTCAGTTCTTGATCATTATGTTTGAATACCCTACTGTCAAAATATATCGAATCCACTCTCATCTCATTTTTCGTTAATGTTCCCGTTTTATCAGTTGCGATGATGGTTGTGCTTCCTAGTCCTTCAATGGAGGATAGTTTTCTAAGGATTGCCCGCCTTTTTGCCATGCGCTGCATGCCAACTGCAAGCGTTATAGTGATCACTGCGGGCAGTCCCTCTGGAACAGCAGCAACAGCCAGACTAATACTTGTAAGTATCATCTCGTCAAAGGGGTAGGCAGAGATAAATCCAATAACAAATACAATTGCAGAGGCAAAAAGCGCAATGCTTCCCAGTTGTTTTCCCAAGACATCAATCTTCTTCTGTAGTGGGGTCTCTTCATCCTTTATTTCTGACAAAGATGAGGCAATTTTCCCAAACCGAGTATTCATTCCAGTGTGTATTACTTGAGCTTTTGCTCTACCTCTTACAACAACTGTTCCAAGAAAAATTAGATTATTATTCTTATCTTTTGCATCTTTCCCAACTGGTAATGACTCGCCTGTTAAGGCAGCGTCATTGGTCTCGAGATGAATGCTTTCAAGAAGCATACAGTCAGCAGGGACTTTGTCACCTTCTTCAAGTACGATAATATCGTCTGGGACAAGGAGTGATGCGTCCGTTTCTTGTTCTCTGCCGTCTCTTACTACCCTAACAGATGAAACGGTCATTTTTTTAAGTGCTGCAATTGCTGCTTCAGCTTTATATTCTTGAACAAAACCCAGAACTCCATTTAATACAACAATAAGAAGTATAAAAACTCCATCAATAAGATCTCCGATAAAAATTGAAGTAACTGAGGCAGCAATTAAAAGAATAATGAGAATACTTTTAAATTGAGAGAAAAATATCTCTTTAAGTGACTGTTTTGGTTTAGAAACTATCTTGTTATAACCAAATTGATCCAAAAGTTGTTTTGCTTTAGTTTGAGATAAACCGTCTGTCTTATCCATTCATTCATGATAGTATATTTTCCAGCTAAGTATTAAAGATTCGTTCCGGTGAAAGCGGTGAAAAAATTACTCTTATCACATTTAATAACTTAAAACAGATAGGGATAGAATTATTTCCTACAATACATTTATCATTCTGCCAATTTCCTTAATACAAATCAATGTTTTTAAAAGGAATCAGTGATAAAACTACTGCCTCTGTATAATACTTCGTTCTGTCAATGACATCTCCAGTCAAAATTCCGACTGCTCCATTTTCCTGTTTTGAATTACTGCGTTTAAAAACGATGTCATCTGCCTCACCAAGTTCTTTGCCCTCTTTAATCAACTTAACTAATTCATTGGGTAGAAAAAATGTTCCTGTTCTTGCTTTGCTATATTTACCAGCCGACCTTATAACTACCCAAGCAAACGCCATCATTTCATTTTCAATATGTTCAATCCCACCCTCTACACCAACATAAAAGTCAGCGTTCTTCACTTCACTTGAAGCATTATCGGCTCTATTTTTTGCTCCGAGAAATGTTTCATCGTTACTGAAAGGTTGATCAGCAACATTTGAGGGGACAGAAATTCCGATAAATTCAAATTCTTGATTAGGGAACATTTTTTCAAAACCATTTTTTACTGCTTGGATTTTGACAGGATTTTTAGATGCGATAATTACCTTTTTCATAATAATATTGATTGTAAAATTAGAATAATAAATTTTGTCTTTTTTGAATTGCGTACAACGTCCGCGTGTATGAGTAGTTTTGCACACTTGTTATTAAAATTCAATAATTGTGTGCAAAATTTTGGTGAAAGAGAAAGTGCAATCTTTGAAAATTATTAACGTACTTTTTCTTAAACCTCATCCGCGCTGTTGGGCGATGTAATTTAATAAATTTTTGGTATAAGCGAGATAATTTCTCTTGCTGTTTCTTCCGGTGTTTGATTAGTGTTATCAATAATTTTGCCAAAAGTAGGACTTGAGATTCCAATATCATAATGATGCTGGATACGATCACGTTCCCATTGTGTCAATTTTCTATCGTTAGTATCATTCTGAACTTTCTCGATCTCTGGAGATAAAGTAAAAAAAAATAGCTTATTATCACGAAGCTCCTTTTTTAAATACTCATAATTCCTTTGAGATAGCGGATAGGGAACCACGACATTGTATCCATGTTTGGCAAAATTATTGATAACCAACACAGCATTTTCTAAGTTAATTGGAACTGCTTTGTCAATTTCTAACCAATTAATATATTCGTGCAAAGTATCAATTTCAACATTTGTTGTGTTGGTGATTTTACTTGCAAGTATTTTGGCTATTGTTGATTTTCCTGCATTTATTGAGCCGTTGATAAAAATAATCATCTTAAAAAGATTATTAATCTATTTCCGATAACGTATCGGTATATCTGATGTCCCGCCGATTCCTTGGTTAATTATACCTGTCTGCCTTTGGTAGATCAAATTGCGGCGGGATATGGGAGAACGAGGGCACGAGCGAACCGGACATACTGTGTTAGCTGACCCGGAGGAGGAGAGTAAAATTATCCCCTACTCTCCGACTGAGAGTGCAATGAGGCGAGCGAAGCTAGAGTGCTGTCCTTTTTACCCTTTTGTTAACTTACTGATTATTAAGGTTGAGGAAATGCTTCTTTGTCTGGTGTCGCAAACTAGTTCAATACCAAATTGTGAAGTTCTTGTTTTTTTCTGCCGCAAAGAACTGTCGACTTGGGAAGCAGTAAAAAGACGGTGGGGTTTAATTTTTTGATAAATATTGAAAAAAACGACATCTGCTTTAGACTGGTCGTCAAAAGAATAGGCTTCTTTTATAACGAAGACAAGGTCAATACTTTTTAATTCATAGAACTCATTTCAAAACTAGAGGTATTTTGACAAAAGATTGTTGGAGAAACTAAAATGGGTAGTAACCGTTAGGAGGTGACTACCCATGTACGATGTTACCAAACTGATTCCACAAAAACAATTCGATCGATTGATAGCACTGTTACCAACACCATACCAGAAGAAAGAAGGCAGGAGACGATGTATAAAAGAGAGCCTGCTAAATGGCATACTGCAAGTACTCGTGAATGATGTTGCCTGGAGTAAGATTGCCGAGTGTGGCAGTTCATATACCAGTTGTTGGCGATATTGTAAGGAGCTACAGAGACGAGGTGAACTCAAACTCATCTATGAAGCACTTGCCAACGCAAAAACAAACATTGTAGAGGCAGCGATTGATAGCACAACAGCAACCTCTTTCAGATTTAAACAGATGACCGGTTGGGATGGAAAACACAAGAAGATCGGAACGAAGATTTCACTATTTACCGATAAGAATGGATTGCCAGCAGATGTTGATTTTGGGAAAGGCAACAGACACGATGGCTCATTTGTACTAAACCATATCAAAAAGACTACAGGAAGGCGTACAAAGGTACTCAATCTTGATAAGATCTATGTCAATCTTAATTTACGTCGAACCATGAGGAATAAAGGGACAAAAATAAATATGGAAATGAGAGCGGGAGATTACATACGAAAAAGAGGGCCAAAATTCAACTTTGACAAGGAGAAGTACAAAGTGAGGTTTCTGGTGGAGCGGACTAACGGATGGCTTAAAAGCTTTCGTCATATCAGGATAAGACGAGACTATCATCCGGCAATGTTTAAAGCATTTGTCTATTTGGCATTAATCATTGTTATGATAAGACAAAACTAGTTTTGAAATGGATTCATCGAGGGTATTGACTCTGTACTTTAATTTATTAATTGGCCTGGTTTTTCCTTTGGACAAAGAAATAGTTTTGTCGTTTTCGATGGCAACGATAAGGTAATCACAGTGCTGCTTGGTGAAGCGAAAAAGCATAATGTGTTCAAAGTGTAAAACATCAAAACATCCAGTAACCAGGCCAATTGTTTTCTTTTGACGACGCAGTCTTGCTGATTCCTTAGCGGCTTGATTTAAATTACAAATCATAAAAAGGACAGCATTTTACCTAACGTATCGGCATATACGATGTTGCGAGCGAGCGTGGCGGTATAATTTTTACGGAGCAAACCGCCTAAGCGAGCGAAGCAAATATGGGTGAAGCGACGAGGTACGAGGAGCGTAACCGTATATGCCGTGTTGTACGATGTGCAGAAACCCCGCCTTATTAAATCTCAATTTCTTTGTTTTCTGAATTTAAGATATGGGTTGAGATTTCTCCGCCACAAAATTTTTCGACTAATTGACCTAACTCCTCAACTATAGATTGAACATCATCTTTGGTAACAGGCGAAAGCCCTTCCACGACAAGTGTTACATTCTTGGTTTGCTCTGTCATCTTGGATTTATCGCATTCGCGCCAGTTCCACCTGCGACACAATACCTCTTTGTCGTCGGCATATACAACTTCACCCTCTTTGGGGTGGTCTACTTCATCGGAATTTAGACGGATGAATGGTTCTACGCCTGTAGCAAAACGTAAAGTAATGTTGCCATCGACTTTATCAATATCATCACCACCAACCGGAATCATGTGTTTGAGTGAGATGTAATTGTATATGTCGACGACTTTATTAATGTGTCGGAGGTGAACACCCTCAAGAATCATGCGATAAAGATTTTCAACAGAGCATGTATACTTTTTGGGCTTGGCGCCGAATGCGCTATATGCTTCTCGCCATGTCTTGATCTTTGGCACTTCTTTTAACGATTCAAAATCAACCTGCGATATTATTGTTTCCGATTGTTCGGTAAGCATGGAGAGAATATCGGGGCTTTCGCCTGTGTTATCCAATCCTTTAACAATAACAATTCCGATGTTTAGGGAAGGATATTGCTCGAAAATTTTGTCGTTAATTTTGAATTTCATAGACATTTGTTAAAAAATTTTGTGGCGGTTTTAATAATAAAGGGCTTCTGCATTTCATATAACGTTTCGGTATATCTGATGTTTCGCTCTGTTCATATTTTACCTTACAAATAGCCAGAGCGAAATATGGGAGAGTGCTGAGCTGAAGCACTCTCCAGATATACTGTGTTATACGCCCCGAAGAGCGCAGCGTGGTCGAATCCGCCAACTGGCGGATGAGACGTAATAAAAAGCCAATTTATTCTTATTCTTGATAATTTTGGCAATTTATTCATTTGGTCTAAAGTTTGGGTCTGGTGTTAACCTCTCTTTGGGAATAATCTTTTCTTCAGGTTTAGGCTCTTTCGGTATGATTAAATTAGGATCTGGCTTTAAACTTGGTTCTGTTGGTCTAAATTCACTCATTTTTATCACCTCCTTTTTAAAATTATTAATTGCCAAAATTATATCAAATTGGCTTTTTATTATGGCGTATAACTCGTTATTATACGAATTGTTAAGCTTATAATATCAATAATTTGTGTTTTTTGCGATCCCCTGTTATTATTTGTATATGCAGCAGCTTCTTCAAAAAACAAGTGATGAACTTCGCCTTAAATATTATAGCAAAAGAACAATAAAGAGTTATCTACAATGTCTTACCGATTATTTTAACTATAAAAAAAACGACTGGAAGCACTTAGATGTTGAAAATATCAGGAGTTTTCTTTTGGAGAAACAAAGCCGCAATTACGCACCGCAAACAATAAATCTATATCTTAATTCCATTAAATTCTTTTATCGAGAGATTATTAAATCTTCATACAAAATTGATTTAAAATTCGTCAAAAGAAGTAAAAAATTACCTGTCGTATTATCACGAAGTGAGATTCGGAATATAATTCAGGCAATTGGAAATTCTAAACACCGATTGCTAATCGCACTTTCATATGGATCCGGACTCCGAGTCAGTGAAACTGTCAATCTTAAAGTAAATCATATTGATCTTGATGAGTTAACTATCCATATTCAACAATCTAAAGGGAAAAAAGACCGAATAACTATAGTTCCTGACAAGCTGATAACTGATATACAAAATCTCATCGCCGGGAAAAAGTCGGATGAGTTCGTCTTCGCCAGCGAACGGGGAGGACAGTTAGCAACACGCACAGTGCAAAAGGTCTTCGAAAATTCCTTGAAAAAAACAGGGATCAAAAAAAATGCCACCTTTCACAGTCTGCGTCACAGCTTTGCTACTCATCTTTTAGAAAACGGAGTTGATGTCCGTTACGTACAAGAGCTACTGGGACATCAAAATATCAGGACAACGCAACTATATACCCAAGTAACTAATCCAAGGCTTAAAAATATCAAAAGCCCATTATGATTTGAAACTTCAAATTTGTTTTTGGACTTCATGTTTTATGAAACTAAGACAAAAATTTTGTCCAATGAAATATTGAGATAATCAACAAGTCCTCGAGAGAAACATCGAGCCAATGACTTCATTTCCTAACTGGCGGAGGGTAGAGGATTCGAACCTCTGAGGGATTGCTCCCACGAGTTTTCGGGACTCGCGCCATAAACCGCTCGGCCAACCCTCCTTGATGTGTTGATATTTTATCAAATAAAATCTTGCTACGTCATATTGATCAAATTATAATATCTATAATGATACTTTAGACTGTTACAATAGGCTATATTATGTTAGTCTCTTTTTTAGCACTAAGCAATCCTGTCTGCCAGATATTTACTATGGCCAAATTTTTTATTTGGCCTCAATTAATTCTCTTTTATCTTTTTCTGGTTCTGTTACAATAGTCATACTTTTAATTCGAAAATGTAACGCTATGCACGAAGCTGCCCAAGAGATAAAGTCGAAAATTGACATTGTCGACTTTTTATCTAACTTAATCACATTAAAGCGTGCTGGACGTAATTATAAAGCCCTTTGCCCATTTCATCAAGAAAAAACTCCCTCATTTATGGTCTCTCCCGACAGGCAAAACTGGCGTTGCTTCGGTGCTTGTCAGGAAGGAGGAGACTTAATTAGTTTTGTTATGAAATGGGAAAACTGTACATTCTATGAATCCTTGCAAGAACTTGCCAAAATAACAGGTACCGATCTTTCTCGCTTTGAAATACATGATGAAACATATAAAAGAAAAAATGACCTAGCAACGATTAACGATCATGCAGTAAAAGCATTCATTTATTATCTAAACCATGTACGTATTGGCAAATCAGCTCAAGATTATCTTAAAAGTCGGGAAATCAACAACAAAATTATATCAACTTTCAAAATAGGTTTTGCCCCCCCTGCCAAAAAGGCACTCGTTAGCTATTTGGTAAAAAAGGGCTATTCATTAAAAGACATCATCGAAGTTGGGCTAGCAGTTAAAACATACTCAGGCGCAGTGGTTGATCGGTTTCATAATCGTCTTATGTTCCCCATCTTTGACCCAAGGGGAATAATTTTGGGGTTTTCAGGAAGAACTCTTGATAAAGACGTGAAGCAGGCAAAATACATTAATACGCCAGAGACTTACTTATATAAAAAAAGAGAAACTCTTTTTGGAATCAGCTTAACCAAGAAACATATTCAGGATAAAGATTGTGTAGTAATTGTTGAAGGTGAGTTTGATATGATTTCCTGTTTTAAGAGTGGGATTATCAATGTTGTTGCTATTAAAGGCTCCGCTTTAACACAAGAGCAGTTAACTCTTTTATCGCGATATACAAAAACAATAACACTGGCACTTGACGCAGACTCGTCAGGACTCTCAACCACAAAACGCGTGCTGCCAGATACTGAAAAAATGGGTTTTAAAGTACAAATTACCATGATAACAGAAGGCAAGGACCCAGATGATGCATTAAAACAAAATCCTCTCCTTTTTAAAAAATCAATCGAGAAGCCTGTTCCTGTTTATGATTTTATTATTGATTACGCTAATAAAAAGTATTCACTGAGCGATCCTTATCAGAAAGCTTCATTTATTGTTGAGGTTGGACCATTTATTTCTAAAATTGAAAACCCCATCATTAAATCTCATTATCTAAAAAAAATAAGCACTCTACTTGACACCGATATACAAACAGTAGAAAAAAGCCTAACATCCAATAAGATTTCACGCTTGGTTCAATCTAATATTCTACCCGTAAAAAATCCCATTAAAGAAAAAGAGGAGTTTATTGCAGCATTATTTTTTCAATCTTCCAACTGTTATCATCTTTTCGACACAACACTTACTGGTTACAATGATCTTTTTTCAACTATTGCGATTAGAAAGTTATTCACACTTTTTGGTGAATTTAAAAAAAATAATTCTCAATTTGATATGAAAAAATTCACTCAAGAATTGCCAGCTGAGCTAAGTGATAAGTTCGACCAGATATTTTTGCTTGACACCAGTGATATTGAACCGGTAACGGTAGAGAAAAAACTTATAAAAGTAGTCCTTCAGCTCAGTAGAGTTCGTATTAAATCAAAGATCGGGCAGTACTTTAAGAAAAAAAAAGAAAATAAGAATAATAACACTCAAATTCAGAGCCTCACAAAAGAATTATCTGAGATTGAAAAAAACCTCTCTCTTATGTAAAATTGGGGTTTGCACATATAATGAGTATCCAAAAAATCCCCAAAAACATTAAGGAGCTCGTCAAACAGGGTCAAGAGAATGGGTTTCTTGTGCTTGATGACATTTTATTTGTCTTCCCCAACCCCGAGGCCCATATTGATGAGATCGATGATCTTTTTGACATGGCGATCAAAAATGACATCGATATTTTTGAAAACGTCTCATCGCAGGAAGAAGAAGATGCCAAAAAATCAATTGAAGAACTTGAAAGAGAACTCAAACAGCTTATTACATCAAAACAGGGTGAGTCGCTAGACCCGATTAAGATGTACTTGAAAGAGATTGGCAAACACCCATTGTTGAAATTCGAGGAAGAAATTAGTTTAGCCAAAAGATATGAGAAAAATGATCTAACAGCCCGCGAGCAACTGATTAAATCTAACCTTCGACTCGTTGTCTCAATTGCTAAAAAATATTTGGGCCGAAGGCTTTCGTTTTTAGATTTAATTCAGGAAGGAAACCAGGGACTTATCAAAGCTGTTGAAAAATACGATTGGAGACGGGGATATAAATTCTCAACTTACTCAACTTGGTGGATTAGACAAGCGATAACCCGGGCCATTGCTGATCAGTCCAGAACAATTAGGATTCCCGTGCACATGGTTGATAACATCAATAGATATTATAAGACTCAAAGAAAGTTGGCCCAAAAACTGGGAAGGGAACCAAAGAATGAGGAAATTGCCGATGACATGAGCATAGGCGTTGATGATGTTGAAAACCTTATCAAAATTTCCCAGCATCCAAAATCCCTATCCACTCCAATTGGCGATGATAAAGAAGCAACGCTTGAACAATTTGTTGCTGACACTGATCAACCAAGTCTTATTGAATCAGTCTCAAAGGAGTTCTTAAGAGATTATTTGAACGAGGTTCTAGAAACATTATCAGAACGTGAGAGAAAAGTTTTGATTATGAGATTCGGACTTGATGACGGGAAAAGTAAAACTTTGGAGGACGTTGGAAAGGAGTTTAGCGTAACAAGAGAAAGAATCCGTCAAATCGAAGCAAAAGCGATAAGAAAACTCCGACACCCCACTCGTGCCCGCAAACTGAAGGACTTTCTAGATTAGAATTACTTAATCTCCGATTTTATAATTGTTTCAATATCGCCAAAGTTTTGCATTCTTTGACCGTTAAGGAAAAATGTTGGAGTTGAATTTACACCTAGACTCTTTCCGTCAGCTGTGTCGCTATTAATCTTATTTTTGATATTTTTATTTTTCAAATCTGCTTCAAATTTTTTCGTATCCAACCCTAATTCTTTGGCATACTTCTTGAAAATTGCGTTTGAATCGTTTAAGTCAGACCATTCCGACTGGTTGGAAAACAAATTATCTTGCATTTCCCAAAATTTATTTTGAGAAGCTGCTGCCTCAGCAGCAACAGATGCTGTAAAACCATTTTTATGCTGAGGGAGAGGAAAATGCCTAAAAACATAATTTAAGTTATTTTTATATTTCTCTACCAGACCCTTTACCAACGGATGGGCCTGTCCACATGCCGGGCATTGGAAATCGGCAAATTCAACTAGAGTTAAACGAGCGGATGGAGTTGATTGAATCTGCGAATCATCTCGTACTAAAATTTTGGTATCAACCGAAGGTCCTTCAAGAGTAGGCGATTTCTGTTGCCTAGTCAAGAAGATACTGGCAACAACGATCAGAATAACTGTGATAATACCAATTCCTAAAAAAAGTTTCGTGTCTGTGTTTAAGTTCATAGTTACTAAGAAAGTATTATAAGATAAATCTCATAGAAAACAACCGCATTCAACACTCGCTGTTGGATAGGTTCAAACATTGGGGTCTATTTTAAAAATTCTAAATTTCTAATTTCGGTCGTTACTTTTTTTATAAGTTTTTTTAGTTCGTCAAGTTCCGAATCATCAAGTGAAAAAGTCCTTTTGACATAAACGCCCCTTGTTTTGTCCGGCTCAACAAAATCAAATTCTCCTTCGATAACTTGTCTGTCAAATGTTCTGTCCTGATCTGTTAATAATTTATAAAAAAGCAGTTGGCGTTTATAGGGACTTTTTATGCTGTCGGGGAGCTTTATTTCTCGCTCAGTCAATACCACAGATTTGATTGACCCAGTTAGTTCGCCCATTGTCTTGGGTGATCCGGTCTTATAGTCAACGACCTTTACCAATCCCCGACTTTCATCAACCCAATCTATTCTGTCGATCCTACCAGACAACTGAATATCATCAAAAATTACCGGCCGGAAAGAACCTCCAAAAAAACGCTCGACTAAATACGGTTTTTGCGCCGATGCTAAGTGCGTCTCATAATACCCTTGTATAACTTTTTTCCCATATTTAAATCGTCTTTTGTAGTCATCATCTGTCAATAATTCTTGTTTTAATTCTGTTTCAAATACTCTAACCAAATCTTTATATAAAAGAGTGACGTTGTTCTTCATTAGTTGTTTGTAAAAAACTTCTAAGGTTTTGTGTATTGCTGATCCAAATGCCATTGGCGCCGATTTAGATCTTGGAATTCTAAGAAGAAAGTTCCGCACAAATTCATCCGTGTCCCTAATATATGTGTTCAGGGCGGTCGCTGACATGGTTAGGTTGTTGACTAATGATTTAAAGAATGAATCTTCAATTTTTTTAAAGAAAAAGGTTTTAGGAGGTGTTAGAAGGGTCTTTAAGAATTCTGACGATTCTTCAGAAGTTACAAAATGGGTTTTTTTGATAATAGTTTTGGCTGGAATTTCAGAGATAAACATTGAAGAGTTCGTTTCTTTTGATTTTGTCTGAGAGATAATTGTTAGGGGGTAACTAATACTTATTTGTTTTTTTGCACGAGTCAATGCCACGTAAAAAAGTCTTCTCTCGTCTTCATTGAGTTCTTTTTTTGATAAATCAGTATTTTTTAAGATTAAGTTTGGCAGCGGGATTAAATCTCTAACAGTCGCATTACCCCATTTACCATCAATGCAATGTATTAAAAATACATAATCCCACTCTTGGCCCTTAGCTTTATGAACTGTTGAAAGTTTAACAGTCCCCTCGGAAATATTAAGATCCTCTGCTCTAAGTTCTATTTTGAAGTTAGTTATCGTCTCAACTATCGCAATAAAGTTTTTCAACTTAAATGAATGAGTGGATACTGACAAACTTTTTATCTCTCGAAAAAGAGTTGATAAGTTCGTAAGCAATGCTACCTTATTTTCCTGACTTAGTGCCCAATCAAGACAACCGCTTTCATTGATCACTTCTTCAAAAAGTTGCGGGAAAACAGCATTCATATCTCGCAGTCCCCACTTGAGAATATTTTCGTATAACTGAACCAAAGTTTGAAACTCCAGCATTGTAATCTTGCTAACTGCAGCAAGCGTCATGTAATAATCAAACCCCTTTAAAAGTATTGTGTTGATGGTTATTTTTGCGTGGCCGGCAGCTTGAGCAACTTTGACAACTGCCCCTAAATTCAAGTTAAACCAAGAATATGATAAAACTTCAAATAGATCTTCTGAGTGTTCTTTTCCTTCTCTGACTTTGAGAACTAAAGAAAATAGGTTAACCAACTGTCTGATACTTTCAGTTTTTAAAATGTCATCACCGGAGTCAAGTTCGTAAGGAATTTCCCATTTATCCAATGTCTCTCGTAATATCTGAGCATCGCTATTATGCCGATATAAAACAGCGATTTTTTCAGGGTTAACGTTTTGTTTTAATAATTTCTTAATACTTTTAGCTACATAAATATACTCGATAAGTTGTGAAGGAACTTCTTGAACAATAATGCCTCCCTTACCCGTTAGCGCGCTGTTAATTGGCGTGTTAATAAATTTTGAAAGGGCAATATTATCAGTTAAATGATTTTGCCTAATTACAGAGCTTGCTGCGTCATAGAAAACTTGCGTTGCCCGATATCCTGTGTCAAGTCTTATTACGGTTGCTTTGGGATACCATTTAATAAATGACAACATGTTTTCAACCGATGCTCCCTGAAATCTAAAAATTGATTGATGAGGATCGCCAACAACAAAAAGATTTGCATTTTCTCCCCAAAATTTGGCCAACAATCTTAGAAGTTGATTTTGGGAATTATTGGTATCTTGGTACTCATCTACTAAAAAGTAGAGCAGCTTTTCTTGATAGTCGGCAAGTAACTCTTTATTATGTTTAAATCCATCAACTACAAATTGAATCATGTCTTCAAAATCATAACGTCTTATTTCTCTTAACTTATTTTGGTAACTACTATAAATTTTCAAAAGCTCCTTATTTTTTTGCTGGTTTCGAGTGGAGGTTAGATCGGTAAACTTTTTATTGTCGATAATACTTTTATACTTATCAATGCTTACTCCCTCTCTTTTTAAGAGAGAAATTGCCTGAATAATATCTTTCAAATAATAAAGGGGACTGTTAACCGGGGTAAGAACATCAAGCGAGAGTCCAAGAAGAATACTTTGAAAAATTTGATATCGCTCCAGTTCTGATAATGGTTCGCTTCCTCGCTCGATTGAAAAATAGTCCGGATGAGTCTGAATAACTTCAACACAAAATGAATGGAACGTTGTAATCTTTACGTAATAGCCCGTCTGCCCTATCATCGAAACTAACCGACGCTTCATGTTGGCAGCGGCTGATTCCGTAAAAGTTAAAGCGAGAATACTTGTTGGATTTGAGTCGGTAAGCCGTAAAATATTGGCAATCCGGGCTGACAACACCTGAGTCTTACCAGTTCCCGGCCCTGCAACCACTAAAACAGGTCCATCGATCGTATTGACCGCTAGTTTCTGGGTGTTATTTAATTGTTTAAATATCTTTTCAAACTCTTTTGTCTGCAAAACTTTCATTTTCAAATAAATCGCATTAAAAATTTTCTTATGATGTGGGCTGTATTGTACAGATGATAAAGTCCTGGATCTAGTATAATGTCATAACTCCCTACAAATTCAACGTATTTTGATCCATAACCCTCCTTAAATCTGCTAAAACCAGCCCATGTATCGTTCGTTTGAATGTTGCCCGGCGGTAAAGTTCCCCATAAATCAAATTTATTTGCTCTATTTTTTATTCCAAAAAGGATCGATTCCCACATAATTAAATTGGATGCCATCAAATTACGATACTGAGTTGAGGATCCTCCGTATGGATAGTACAAAATACCATTAAAAAGAAAAAGTTCATAGGCTGATATTGGTTTGTTATTATACGAAGCAACTAAAATATGAGCAATATCATTGCAAAAAGTGTTAAATAAAATCTGATGATAAGTTTTTGTATGTCCGTGATATTTTTGTCTTTTGCATGTTTCAAAATATAGCTTTATGAACTTATTAAATCCGGATTCATTAGTCGCCTCGGTTACAATAACTCCCTTCTTTTTTGCCAATTTTATGTTATATCTGGTTTTTGGTTTGCACTCATTAAAAAGTTCCTCTTCAGTTCTGTTAAGATTAATCACCTGAGTCCAATTTGGAAAAAGTTGATGAGGAGACAATCGAACAGTTCTTGTTTCTAAAAGTTCATCTATTTTTTTCATGTTGTTAATATTTTTTTCTTCATATGGTTCAAATTTGATAAAAATCGCTTTTTTGGCAACTGCCAACTGTTGAATAAACTTTAAAACTTGCACATTAAATATCTTGCTTCTTGGCAGGTAGCCGATCGTATAGGGAGTAAATGGAATTTTATGAAACGTTATTTGAAATACTGACTTTATTTTTCTGTTTTCTTGCACTGCTATCCTTACTACATCAACTCCATGGACGCCTCTTGCTTCCCCCCATTGCCACGATTGTAACGGGTGGGGGGCTACTCTACTCCATTCATTTTTCAGTTTTACGTCGTAAACTAGTTTAATAGTCATAGACTTGGGTTTGCCCGCTTAAAAAACGAGAAGGGGCGTTTGGTTGACGCCTGCCAAACATATACCGATTTCTCGTATGGGTAATATATAACTTTTGTTTTGCGCGAGTCAAAGCCACATAAAATAATCTTCTCTCCTCCTCAAGTTCATGGTTGTCCAACAATGATCTTGCATGAGGTAATAAGCCCTCCTCAACACCAACAATAAATACCTTATCAAATTCTAATCCTTTACATGCATGCATTGTCATCATTTTAACTCCATGTCGGCTTCCCTTTTTCTCTGCCTCAAAGTATTCTGACTCAACAAGAGCAATTTGTTCCAATAATTCATTTATGTTCGGGCAGCTTAAGGCAACCGAGCGTAGCTCTTTAATATTTTCAAGCCGAGAGTAGTCTTCCTCATTATCAGGATCGTATAGATCAAGATATTCGGTTTTATCAAGAATTCTTTGAATCAATTCGTCTGACGAGATCTGAAAGAGCTTGTCTTTTATCTGTTCAACTAATTCCTGAAACTTTAGTAATTTCCTCTTACCGATTTTCTCGGCTCTTTCCCGCGATACTGAATCATTTTCATTGATAGCCAGCCTAAGATAAGAGATAATATCTTTTACCTCCCGACGGGCGTAGAAACGAGTTCCTCCAATTAAAACATAGGGTACACCATAGTGCAATAATGCCTCTTCAATAGCGCGAGACTGGCTATTAACCCTATATAAAACAGCAATATCATCAAGCTGGACATCCGTATTTGACGCCAATTTACTAGCGATAAAAATCGCTTCCTGATTCTCATCGTCAAGTTGAATCACATTAACTTCGTCTCCTTCGTTATTGTTGGTGAATAACTTCAATATGGGGTGCGTTGTATTATGAACGATAATATCGTAGGCGAAATTAAGTATTTTTTGAGTAGAACGATAGTTTTGTTCCAAGTAGAACACACGTGCTCCCTTAAAATCGTTTTGAAACTTTTCTAGATTTCTAATTTGGGCACCGCGCCAGGAGTAAATACTTTGTGAAAAATCTCCAACAACAGTAATATTTTGTTTTTTACCGGCAAGTAGTCGAGTTAGTTCATACTGAGCAGTATTCGTGTCTTGAAATTCATCAACCAGAATATATTGAAACGACTCATTATATTTAGATAAAATATCAGGATTTTTTTTTAGAAGTAAGACTGTTTTAAATAGAAGATCATCAAAATCAAGACCTCCGGAATTTTCAAGCTTCTTTTGATAAAGCCGATATCCTTCAGTTAGAGCTTCTTCATATGAATTAGTTGCAAAACGGGCATATTCGTCTACATCTAATAAATTATCTTTTGCGCTAGATATTTTATAAGATAATGTTGAAACATTTATCTTTCCATTAAAATTAATCTCGGGAATAGCTTTTTTGATCATTGTTTCCTTATCCTCCTCGTCAAAGATAACGAAGTTGGATGGTACGTTTATTCTATATCCATCTTTTCTTAATATTGATGCTGACAGAGAATGAAACGTGCCGACAAAGCCAATTGGAGCCGTGATTTTTATTTGAATTCTTTTTTTCATCTCTCCTGCTGCTTTATTGGTAAAAGTCACCATAAGGATGGCTGGCGGGCTAATGTTTTTCTCTTCAATCATAAAAACAGTTTTATTTGTTAATACTCTAGTTTTGCCAGACCCTGCTCCGGCTAAAATGATTGATGGTCCGTTGACGTGTTGGACCGCGTTAATTTGAGCGTTATTTAATTCGTTGAGAATGCTATGTTTCATAAGCTATACTAGTATACTATGCAGTTTCTCATTGCCAACTGGAAGTCGCACAAAACTATAGGAGATGCGGTTGAATGGATGAATATTTTTACCTCTTTTAGTCTCTCCTCGCTGTCGCCTGAGCTAAAAATTGTTGTTTGCCCGACATTCCCTCTTCTTGCGCCTATTGTAAATATCGCCCAAAATCACTTAATAAAATTGGGATCGCAAGATATCTCCCAGTTTTCAGTTGGAGCCCACACCGGAGAAGTCTCTGGGGAAAATTTATCTGGACTTGTTGAATATGTAATTATTGGTCATAGTGAGAGAAGAATAAATAATAAAGAGAGCGAGGAATCTGTGAGAAATAAGATAAATCAGGCAAAATCCTTCTCGATTGAACCAATAGTTTGTATTAATGCAAACACAAACACTAATTATGATACAAATATAATTGTTTTTGAGCCAGTATCATCTATCGGATCGGGTCACGTCGACTCACGTCAACATGTTATCGACTTTAAGAGTAGCCTAAAAAAACAATATCAACACTTTTTGTATGGAGGATCAGTAACAGTAGAAAATGCAAAAAATTATCTGGAGAGGAGAATTGTTGATGGACTTCTAGTTGGTGCCAATTCTCTTGATCCGTTAAGCTTTTTCTCTATTGCCAAGCAGTTCTGATTAGCAAAGATTATTTTACAATAGGAAGGCTGCCAATATAAATGTTATCGCCAAAATAAATACCCCCGTTGATAATCCAAATATTCCTGACTCGGGCAATTTCTGAGTTTTCGTTGGCGCTAGCGTCGAAGACACACTGGCAATGTTGATCGAAGATGTTGGAGTTGGCGAGTTTGTCAAAACAGGAGTGATAACAATATTGACATCCGTTGGAGTCGGAGTCATGTCGCCACTTTGGGCTGTAACCTCCTCACCAGAACCGGCTGCAAGTGCATTAATTTGGCTATCTTTGTTTTGAGGCTCTAGAGTTGGAGTTATTCGATTAAAAACAATAAGTTTTGTATATGTCCTCGATGAGGCTTTAATTTTTGTTGGGGCAATCGGTAACGAGGACTCTTTGGGGTTAAGGAGTATCGAAAGAACCAATGAAACCGAGACTACAATGAGCGTTGCCCCAACGAGCAATAGTGTTGTAACGTTCTTATTCATCTTGATCACTCTTGCAGCCAACTATCCTGTCTTGAGTGTAGCTGGGCATCAATTTTTAACGAGGATTCGTCAGTTGCAATTTTGTATTGAATATAGAAAACTTGTTTTTCTTTATTAAATGCCCTTGTCTCATCTCCTAATATCCAATCTTTTTTGTTTATCTTGATTCTCGCCTTATCAATATCGGCATTCTTAACTGTTTCAACGCCAACGTAGAGGATATCTCCGTCAGTTACAGCAATATTCTCAAGCTTAATTTTGTCCCAATTTGAATCGAATATTATTATTCCACTTGAATCAACTAGCTCTATCCTGGGCGGTGAAGTAGTTGGAGTCACTGATGATATTGATGTTGATTGCTGGCTTAACATATAATTACCAAAAACTGCCATTAATCCAAATAAAACAAGAAGCAATGTCGTTACCACCAACAATCTTATCATCGATTTCATCCGCTTTGGATTATTGACCATTGCTTTGGTTGTTGCAATTTTAGCTTGATCTCCAAATTTTGGGTCAAAATTGGGGATTTTAATCGCACTTTTCTTTTTTTTCTCTTTAAACATCATTGAGACTTCAATGATAATCAGAACCAAAATAGCAAAAAATGCAATTATGGCAATTTTGTTGATCGATTGAATAATTGAAAAATAATTCATACTCCTAGAAAATTAGTATAATACCTGCGCCCATCACAATTAAAGCAATTGATGCAATTATTATAATTGGCATATTAAATCCACCCGACACCGGAGGAGCCGGAGTAGCAGTTTCTAACGTTGTTGTTGGAGGCCTGCCTGCCGGTGGGGTTATCGTTGCCTCAGCTGTTGACACAGGAGTTGGCGTGAATGTTGCAGAATCCGTTGCTGAACCAAGGACTTGTTCTCCACTTTTAGTGATAGTGAATATTCTATTTAAGACAACCGGTTTGCCAAAATCATTTGAAGACTCAGCTATAAGTTCATAGTTTCCGGGATTAAGTTTTGTTGCAAATTGTCCTCGCCACAATCCTGTACTATCAACCGTTGTCGAAGTTGAATATTTTGTCTTTTTAAGACTAAGCCTAATAGTTTCGCCGGGTTGTCCAGTTCCTTTAAGTAGAGGAGATCCAAATGGAACAGAACTCTCGCTGGCAGGATAGATTATTGAAAAAGATTCTTTTTTTGTATTAATTTGCTCTGACACACCTAATATTGGACTTGTACCTGTAGATTTTTTTTCTTTGACCACGCGATTGTCTATTGTCTTTGATCCGTTGGAAAATGTTAACGGATTATTGAATGGTACCATAGAAGACAAATAGTCATATACAATCAACTGATCCCCATCTTCACTTATAATTTCGGCAGTAACTTCATCAGTGTCAAGTACCGTTTTGCTCTCTAATGTCGTTGCGTCGATAATACAGCATGTGGAAAGTAAGAATGTCCCGTCTTGTTTACTTAGGGTAACCAGAGGGTACGATTTTTTAAATTTTATAAAAATGACAGCGTCAGATATGGGCTTGCCTGATGAGTTAGCAATCTTTCCATAAATAGGGTTAGGGGATGATTCACCAACACGAGTTGCTGTTTTTACCGTAAACGGAGAGGCGTTGTTTATTTTAAAGAAATAAGCCGTCGCAGCAGTTGCATGCTCAAGTGCAAATAAATGGTTACGACGAGGAGTTTGAGAATTTTCTGTATCTCTAACGTCATACATTTTAGTAAAATCTTTGTTCTTTGTCTTTGAGTAGGCAACCTCAGGTACGGTCGGGTCAGCGGTACGAAAGTAAAAACTTATATTATTGTTTGTAATGCCGGCAATATCAAGACGGAGTAAGCTGTTTGCTTTATTAATTGAGGGCTTAATATTTGTTTGAATTGGTTTTATCAAGACAATTATTAAACTTAGGATAACAACTCCAACTCCAAAAAGAAGAAATAGAGGAATTTTCTCATTATTCCGATATGCCAGCTTGTAGTACATTATTATTGTCTATCTTGTAATTGTTTTAAGACATCCCTATCGAGTGTTATTCTTATGGGAGATAAAAAGCGCCGGTCCTTTACCTTTACTTTCTCTGTATTGGCAACATGAAATAAATCACCCAGAATCCAGGTTAAAACTGTCAAGAAAATTGTCACTGATATTATTAAGGTCTCTTTTTGTCCCATAAGATCCTTATAAATGATAACCTTTAATTTCCATGTTAATTGTTAGGAAGTTGGAACCTTTTTTATCTTGCTCTTTACTTAATGCAATTTTACTCACAGTTTTAAGTCTTTTTTGGTTCATAACTCTTTTGATGAATCTTACCGCTTGGTCAAAATCGGATTTAACAATCAATTGAATCGTAATTGGTTTTGCGGTAATTTTTGATTTAACATCTTCAGAAGTATTTAGTTTTCTAGACAATTGAACATTTTTTATCTCTTCAGACTGTGTAACCTCAATTGTTTTTAGTTCCATACCTTCATCAAGCGCAGAGGCACGAATATCTTGCATAAGCTGCTGTATTGATGGTTGTTTGGGAACTGCAAGGTCAACTAAATAAGTTTGTGATCTAATTTCCTGCATCTCATTTTGAAGGGCTACCATGTTGTTAATATTTTTTTCAAAAACAGCGTTAACTTGTTTCAATTCCTTTGCCTCTTTATTGAGTGATACTGCAATTGAAAGAACGGGCTTAATAACAGAGAATGCGAAAAATGATGAAACAAGTAGGAATAGAATGGCATAGGTATAATCTTTCGCTTCCTTTGACCCGGTAATTTTATTGATTAATATTGATTTATCAATCATTATTTTAAGTTTACTTCTAATCCAAATGTGTATCCACCATCAGACGATCCTGTTAATTCTGTTACTTTAACACCAGTGAACCGACCGTCTTTGACAAGTTTTATAAATAATCTTTTGACTGATATTATGCTGTTTGACTTTCCATGAATTTTAATTGAGTCGTTATCTTTTTGAAGACTGGCAAGACTTGTATCTTGTGGAATTATAGAAAGAATGTAAGTAAAATCGTCAATAAACTGTTTCTGGACTGTTAAAATAACCTTAGCATTATTTTGTTTAACAACATACGCCTCTGCTTCTTGAATAAGGGGTTTTGTAATTTCAAGAATTGCCTGTTTATCAGTAAAACTCTCCTTAAGATCAACAATCTCCTGGTCCAGGCTAAACCGGGCAAAGAAAACTGAGATTACAACAATTTGAGTTAACACGATAATATAACGGAAATAATGCAGTAAAAAAAACATTACTTTATCAAGAAGCGTTTTTTTTTGTTTTGGAATTAAATTAATCGAATACCTTTTCATCAATTTCAATACGCAATTACTAAATCATCCCCATTGGCCCGAAAATGTACTTATTTAGACTTCGTACCTTTTGCAATTCTCGATTTAAGTCGAGCTGCTTTTTTTTTGTGAATTATCCCTTTTTTTGCTGCTTTATCTAGGCTTGAATAAGCCGAGGTCAGAGAACTGGCTATTTTTTTGCCCGCTTTTTTTGCAGCTCTGGCTTTTTTAACCACCATTTTATATGTTTTTTTATATATAGCATTGGCAGCTGTTCTTTTTTTATCCTGCCGCATCTTTTTTTTGGCCGATTTTATTATTGGCATAAAAACACCTCCTTATCATTAAAACACCATCCCGCATCCGGGTTAATATTAGCTTACATTATAACGGAAAATTACACAAATAAGACTTGAACAAGACTGATATAATTTAAGCAGATGGAGCGTTTCTTTAATAACACCAAAAAACTTATTTTTCATAGGCAAAAAGACATTTTGTCATCTGCTTTGATTCTTGCATCGATGATTATAGTCTCACGCTTTTTTGGGTTCATTCGTTATCGAACCTTGGCAACATTTTTTACTAAGGAAGAATTGGACATTTTCTTTGCCTCATTTAGATTGCCCGACTTTGTTTTTGAAATGCTAATAACCGGGGCACTTTCCTCAGCGTTTATTCCAATTTTCATTAAATATAAAAAGAATGAGAAAGACTTTGCGGGAAACATTTCATCAATTATTAATCTCATTAGCGGATCATTATTTGTAGTCGTTGTTTTTTTATTTTTGACAGCCGGATTTATTATTCCAAAAATAACACCGGGTTTTGACAGGGAGGTTATGTCAACCGTAATCACCCTTTCTCAAATATTGCTTCTCACTCAATTGCCTCTTTTGGTTTTCGGAAATATTTTATCGGGTATTGGCCAGGCTAATAAGATTTTTATTATTACCGCTATTGCACCAGTCCTATATAACGTGGGAATAATACTGGGAACAATTTTCTTTTCGCAGCAGTTTTGGCTATATGGCCCAATTATGGGAGTTGTCGTTGGCGCTATTCTGTTTTTTGCTATGCAATTGCCAATAATTTCAATTACTCATTTTAGATTTATACCCTTTGTTTTTGAAAAACAAGCCATAAAAGAATTTATTGGGTTGTTTGTCCCTCGAGTAATGTCCGTTATGACAGCTCAGATAGACATAACAATTGATTTGACTTTATCAACGTTGCTGGGAGCTGGTAACTATACGATTTTCTTCTTTTCTCAGTCGTTGCAGTTATTGCCAGTGTCGGTTATTGGTATGGCATTTGGCCAGGCGTCGCTCCCTTATATCTCCGAATTGTTTAAGGCTGATAAATTACTTGAAATAAGAAGAATTATTATTGACTCGATCTTGCAACTTTTTTACGTGAGTATTCCCTTTTCTTTTTTCCTAATATTTTCACGAACTCCGCTTGTTAGACTAGTTTTTGGAGGACCAAAATTCGATTGGGTTGGGACAAACTTAACTGCCCTTACTGTCTCCATTTTTGCAATTTCAATTCCGGCTCACACAATTTTTTACTTTTTAACCCGCACTTTTTACGCAGCTCATGATACCAAGACACCATTCTATATTAATGTCGTTTCAATTTTAATAAACACTTCAATTAGCATATTTGGCGTTTTGGTTCTTCATTTACCCGTCTGGTCCTTGGCTTTAGCTTTCTCAGTTTCGATGATAATAAATACCCTCCTTCACCTTATTTTTCTTTTCAAAAAGGTGGGCGGACTTGATGTTAGAAAACTATTTTCCCATACCATAAAAATATATTGGATTAGCTTTATTGCCTCCATTGTCGGATATTTTTCAATGAGGTTTTTGGATATTTTTATCTTAGAAACTACACGAACGCTTCATGTATTTATGCTTCTTTCAACGACCCTTGCTATATACATGGGGATGTATGTCTTTCTTTCATGGTTTTTCAGCATCGAAGAAATTTATGTATGGGGGAAGTTGTTGGTAAAAATTGATTCTCTTAAACGGAAAGTTCTTGAGCTTTATACCGGAGTAGGAAGTTGAGATTAGCTGTTAACTGATCGAAAACCCGCAGGAGGCGGGTTTAAGTATTAAAAATGATACAATGTTAATGAAGATATGAAAAATATTCTTCGTGTTGTTATTCCAATAGTTTTGGTTTTCTTTGCATTCATCTATTATAGGGAAGGACTGCTTCCTGTTAATGCTTTAAATAAAACCTCCAAAATCTTTGTTATCGAGCGAGGGACACCAGTTCAGACAATTGTGAAAAACTTATACAAAGAAAATTTAATTCGTAATGAAATTTCTTTTTACATTCTCATAAAACTAAAAGGAATTGGAAATAGTTTGCAAGCGGGAGACTTTAGGCTTAATCAGTCAATGTCAGCTAGTCAAGTCGCGGTTGCTCTAACTAAAGGATCGCTGGATGTATGGGTAACATTTATTGAAGGCCTAAGGAAAGAAGAGATTGCTCAAATTTTAGCCGAGAAGTTATCAATTCCAACAGTTGAATTTATCACAGCAGCCCAAGAGGGATTTTTGTTTCCTGACACTTATCTAATTCCAAAAGATGCGACAGTCGAGACGGTTGTGTTGATTTTTAAGAATAATTTCGATAGAAAATATACAAACCAGATGAAAGATTTAGCCAAACAAAAAGAGCTGACAGATAGTCAGGTTGTTACATTGGCTTCACTCGTTGAGCGAGAAGCTAAAAGTTATCCAGATCGAGTTAGGGTAGCATCAATAATGTTGAGACGATTGGCCATGGGGATGAAACTTGATATTGACGCAACGGTTCAATACGCACTAGGATACCAAAATGCAACTCACACTTGGTGGAAAAAAAATTTAACAAGAGTCGACCTTACTGTTGACTCGCCTTATAATACTTATACCCGCGCTGGTCTCCCACCGGGACCAATAGGCAATCCTGGGCTATCGGCAATAAATGCCGTTCTTGAGGCATCCTCAAGTACCCCCTATCTGTTTTATATTTCAAACAGAGACGGCACCGAAATGCACTACGCATCAACCATCAAGGAGCACAATCAAAACATCGCTCAATATTTGAGGAGATAGCCTATCACTAATTCAACACAGAGTTGAACTGTAGCCAAAAACGAGATTATCCTTCCTGTTGTGAACGGCTCAAAATCTCTCTTGGTTTGGATCCTTGCTGAGGACCGACGTATCCGGCAGACTGCAGTTGGTCAAGAATTCGTGCTGCCCGGGCATACCCAACCTTGAATCGCCTTTGCAAAAATGACGCACTTGCCTGTCCTGACTCAAATATCGCATTTACAGCGTCTTGAAAAAGTGAATCAGAATCATCAGATTCTCCTGCCACCATTATTCCTCCCCGGCCACTTCTCTCAACTCTTTGTTTCGTAACTTCATCAGTATAGTCAACTCGAGGCACCTGCCCTCGAATAAATTCAACAAGATGCGAGACATCTCCTTCGGTGATAAATGGCCCTTGAATACGACGAGGCTTGCCTTGATCGGGTGACAAAAATAACATGTCGCCCCGCCCCAACAACTTTTCAGCACCGGGCGTGTCTAAAATAACACGCGAGTCAACAAGAGACGGCACATTAAACGCCAATCTAGCTGGAATATTTGCTTTCATTAGTCCGGTTATAACATTAACTGAGGGACGCTGTGTGGCTAAAATTAAATGAATTCCTGTGGCTCGGGCTAATTGAGCAATGCGGGTAATTGACTCCTCTGTTTCAGTCGGCGCTATAGTCATAAGTTCTGCCAACTCATCAATGACAAAAATAATGTATGGAATTCGTTCAACCCCTTTGAGTTGGTTGTAGCTTTCAAGATTTTTAGCCCCGGCTTGGGCAAATAATTTGTACCGGCTTTCCATTTCCCCGACGGTCCATTTTAGAGCCGAGAGAATTTCTTTTGAATCAACAATAACTTCTGACAATAAATGAGGGATTCCGTTATATTGGGCAAATTCAACCCGTTTTGGATCAACGAGAATTAGACGAAGCTGATTAGGAGTAGTTCTAAACAGCATAGATGCAATCCATGCGTTTAAGATGACTGATTTACCCGATCCTGTTGTTCCGGCGATTAACATGTGAGGCATTGAGGCAATATCAATAATCTGGGGTTTACCGGAAACGTCAAGCCCGAGCGGTACAATTGTAGGCTTGGGATTGCTAATCATATCGGCGCTGCCAATTAATTTCTGAAGAGGCACAATTTGGACTTTTCTGTTTGGAATTTCAATTCCTACCAATGATCGCCCCGGAATCGGTGCTTCAATCCTAATCTGTCCTGTTGGAGCAGCCAAAGCTAACGCCAAATCATTTGATAAAGCAGTAATTTTTGAAAGTTTGGTACCGGTAGTTATCTGAAGTCCATATTGTGTAACAGTTGGGCCCTTGTTAACTTCAACAATTTGGGCCCTAATCCCAAAGCTGTCAAGTGTCTTCTCAATAATGCTTGAGTTTTTTGTAACATCCCCAAAATCTGCCGAACCACCGTGAACGTCAGTTAACAGGGAAAGGGGTGGGTATTGCCAATTATCAAAATTGAGCGTTGGCAATGATTTAATTGAAAAATCAGACAGATTAACAGATGTCCCGCTTGATTTCCCAGTTTTTTGACCATCTTGAGCAACTGGGGCAACAGCTGCGTGTGTTGCTGCCACGTTTTTTTGTTCAAGATAATTATGTTCATTAACTTTAATCCCTTCATGTCCTAGTTTTTGCTGGCGAAGTTTATCTGCAAGGGGGGAGATAATTGAACCTTGCAAGGCAGTGTAAATCTTTTTTAAAACTGAGGCTGTGATTACCAAAAAATCGTCCAAAGATGTGTTCAAAAAGATTATCGCCCCTACTAAAAACGTTACCAAAAGGATGATAACCGCTCCAATAATTGAAAAATCTTGCTGTAAGTTATCAAAGATAAATAATCCATATTTTCCTGCTCTTAAGAGTCCCAATACGGAAATAAAAACAAAACTAAGCCCAACTGTTATATGAAATTTAATTAATTTAAGTTTTGGTGAATTGAAAAAATGGGTTGCAAAAAGTATAATAATAATCGGAAACAGCAGCGACACCGAACCAAAACTTTCAATAATTTTGGCATTTACCTTTGTTAACAACTCTCCCGACTGCATAAATGAGAGCAAGCACAAAGCTCCAAATGACAGTACCAAAAGCCCAAGTATGGTAAAAAATGTTCTTCTGTTGATTTTCAGATTGAATTTTAGGAATGGGATCCTAAACTTGAACATAGATTTTCTACGAGCCATAATATCTATTCATTGTAGAATCAGGCCAGAGAAATGTCAAAGGATGATTGAGCTTACTTATGTCGGTAAAGCACCGCCATTGGCTGTGGATTGCCTTTTTTACCAGTAGAGATTAGTGTTAGCATTCTGCTTGAGTTCTGGTAAATAGAAATGGGATACTCTGACATTATCGGTGTTGACACAGTTACTTTATTGTCTGGTGTCATGCTGCCAAAGACAAAAGTTTTGACAGCGTGATAAAGAACATCGGTTGATCCAAGATAATAAGTACGAAAACCACGCTCACCGCCAAAAATATCCTCATTAGTACTAGATAAAACAATTGAAGCAGTTTGCTCCGGTTTAAAGTCGATCGAATATGGCATCTCCTTAAAGGAATAGAATGGCGTCTCTGTATACTTTTTTGTCACTATCGAGCCGGTTATTAGAACATTGTTACCCATACGAGGCAAAATAACCGGTATTTGATTTTCTTTTTCATACAGTTGAGCAACGCTGGGATCAATCATTAAATTGTCAACAGTCTGTAATTTTATCGGCGAGCCCGGTTGGTAATTTGCCCCAAATTTTACAAGGGAAAAATCTGTTACATAATTATGTACTGGTTTGCCGACATACTGTATTGTCATTGTTGTGATAAATAAATTGCCCGACTCATCAGTTTGCAGACTATTTAGATAAGGGTGCGATCTGCCACCAGTCAACTTAATCGTTGCAACCGCTTTTTTTGATGTTAATAATTTGTCAATATCGTAGATCAGAGCAAACCTGTTTGATTGAGAACCGTAAGGATCCTTACTATTGACTGTTGTTCCCAGAAGCGCTACATTATTGTTAACCCGAAATATCATTGGTGTCTGAATCGGATCAAGATTATCGTTTAGTCCAAGCATAAGAACTTCCTTCGAGATTGGATTGTTGAGATCGCTCATATCTATCAAGGACATTCGTATAATCATTGAGTATGAAGAATCGTAAATAATCTTTTCCGTCAATAAAAATTGATTATCTTTAACCATTTGCAACGGCACTTGTTCAATGTAAACCTGGCGAGGATTAAGTTTGGCCGAATTTAAAATCTGCAATAGGCGATCAACTCCACCACCGGCTTTATCATAAAAACCATAACCGTCAAGGTTTTTAAGCGGAGCAACAAGTCGTCCGGTCTTGGTTGTTGTGTCATAAAAATAGGTTACTGCTGCCTTACTCC
>Ga0209541_10002341_pt1 | contig 36006 bp, 39 predicted proteins | sample RifCSPlowO2_01_FD_184027 | JGI IMG/M metagenome (GOLD analysis project Ga0209541, IMG submission 184027) | Groundwater microbial communities from Rifle, Colorado - Rifle CSP2_plank lowO2_0.1 (SPAdes) (version 2) | ecosystem: Environmental > Aquatic > Deep subsurface > Groundwater | place...
TATGTTGGTGAATCCATACATCCTTAAAACAAGATTTTTTTGTTTCAAGATATCCTCTAAGAAGAGTATAGTAAAGCCATGTTCTAACAATCTCCTTTCCTTGAGGTCTAAGACTGACAGGATAAGCTTTCTTAAAAAAATCTTTATCTTTTCCATAATTAATTATAAAAAGTTCTGAAATAGAAGAATCCATCCAAGTATCAAAAACTCTTTTTTCACCTTTCCACTCAATATTTTTATAATCAGAAATTTTTTTCCCAGTGGATTTTCCATCCAAGTATACTTCAGCATCTTTTGGAGCTTTTTCCATCCAAGGCCTGTAATATTTTCCTGCCTTTGGAATCGCAACAAATTTTTTACCATTTTCTTCTGCAAACCATAAAGGGATTTCAGTTGCATAAAATCTCCTTCTAGAAATTGGCCAGTCAATTGCAATTGAATCTATCCAGTCTTCTAAGATTTTTCTAGAGAATTCAGGATAAAAATTTATATCTTTTCTTGCAAGTTTTTTAATTTCTTCTTTGATGTCTAACTGTCTCAAATAAAATTCTGGCATTTCAATAAATTCAACTTCAGCCCCACTTCTTTCACTAATAGGAGTCCTATGTGTTATTTTCTCCTGTTTAATAAGTAGACCTTTTTCTTTTAAATCTTCTAAAATCTTTGATCTAGCATCTCTAACTTTTAGTCCCTCATAAATCCCAGCATTTTTATTCATAGTTCCATCAAGGTTAATTGATATTATTGGGATAATTTTTTGCTCTCTAAAAAAGGAAATATCAGAGGTATCCCCTGCAGAACACATCATAACTATTCCAGTTCCTTTTTCAAGATCAGCTAGCGGATTAGCTTTAATTGGGACTTCAATATTAAATATTGGAGTTATAGCAGTTTTACCCTCAAGGTTGATGTATCTTTTATCTTTTGGATTATAAATTACTCTACCACATGAACAAATAAGCTCTGGCCGAGTGGTTCCTATAACAATTTCTTCTCCAGTTTCCTTTACTTTCCATTTAATATAGTTAAAGGTTGATGGAATTTCTTTATATTCTATCTCCGAATCAGCAATTGTTGTTCTAAGTTTTGGATCCCAATTATTTATTCTATTATCTTCATAGGCAATGCCTTTCTTATAAAGTTCAATAAAAGTGCTTTGTGTTAAAGCCCTGTATTCTTCTGAATCAGTTTTATATATTGAGCCAATAGATTTTCCTTCTTTATACGATGAAAAAGAAATTCCAAGTCTAGCAAAAGAATCGATTGACTCTGCAGAAGTTTCTTCTAAAAGCTTGTTGCAATATCCTATAAACTCTTCCCTTTTCATCTGAAATGCAGAAATTTTATATTTTTTCTCAGCTCCCATTTCAATTGGAAGACCGTTTCTATCAAGTCCTAATGGAAATAATACTTCAAAACCCTTCATTCTTTTATATCTAGAAATCATATCCATAAAACAATAAGTAATAGCATGACCAATATGTATGGGGGAATTAATATAAGGTGGGGGAGTATCAATTGAATAAATTTTCTTCTCAGTTTTTGAGTTAAAATTAAAAAGTTCAGATTTTCTCCATTTTTCAGTAATATTTCTTTCTATTTCTACATCCCAGTTTTTTAATTCTGAAAATTTCATAACCACTCTAACAATAAGGTATTTAAAAAAGTGATTATTTATATATAAAATGACAAAGAAACTTCGTATATTGGCAGGTGGAGATTTACACGGGAATATAGATCTAGCTAGAAAGCTCTCAGAAAAAGCAAAAAAAAATAAGGTAGATTTGGTAGTTTTAACCGGAGATATAACTGGAGCGCAGGAAAATGATGGTAGCGTTCTCGAACCATTTGAAAAATCAAATCAAAAGGTGGTGTTTATCCCAGGAAATTGGGATACTTCTAAAGAAGTTGAGACTCTAAGAAAAAAAGCAAAGTGCATCCATAATTATTATGTAACCTATTCAGGAGTTGCAATATCTGGAATTGGTAATCCTGACTGGAAAATGGAGTTAGATTATAGTGACTTAGATTCTATAAAAAAGAATTTTTCTCGTATGAAATCTAAAAAAAGAATTTTAGTCTCTCATTTACATGCCCAAGGAACTCTAGCAGAATTTTCAGGAATTCCAGGGGACAAAATTTTAAGAAAAGCAGTAGAATATTTTAAGCCAGATATGCTTATCTCTTCACATATACATGAAGGAGAAGGTTTAGAAGATGCTATTGGAAAAACTAAAGTCTTCCAAGTTGGAAGAAATGGGAAAATTATTGAAATATAGCAGTTTAATAAAATCAATAATTATAAAAACAGCTTTTCTAAATTAAATACATGTCTAAAAACACAACTTTAATCATAACAGAAAAACCACAAGCAGCAGAAAAAATATCTTCTGCTCTTTCAAATGCAAAAGATGAAAAAATCACAACAAAAGATAAAGTTTCTTATTATGAATTTCAAAAAGATTCAAAGAATTATATAGTTTGCTGTGCAGTTGGACATCTTTATGGAATTCAGCAGAAAGAAATAAGAGGTCCTTTTCCAAATTTTGATGTAGAATGGAAACCATCATACACCAAAAAATCAGCAGGTTTCACGAAAAAATATTTAGATGTTATAAAAAAATTATCTAAAGAAGCAGATGAGTTTATAGTTGCAACTGACTTTGATGTTGAAGGAGAAGTAATAGGATTAAACGTTATAAGATTTATATGTAATCAAAAAGATGCAAAAAGAATGAAATTTTCTTCTCTTACAAAAGATGCTCTCGAAGAAAGTTTTTCTAATCTTCAGCCTACATTAAACTGGGGTGCAGCAACCGCAGGAGAAACAAGGCATTATCTTGATTGGTTTTATGGGATAAATTTATCCCGTGGTTTAATGAAGGCAATTTCTTCAACTGGAACATTTAGAATATTATCAATTGGGAGAGTTCAAGGTCCGGCCTTAAAAATTTTAGAGATCAGGGAAAGAGAAATTGAAAAATTCAAACCAGAACCTTTTTGGCAGGTTTTTTTATCAATAAAAGATATTAATAATCAAACATGTGAGGTTGTTCATCCTGAAGATATCTTTGATAAGAGTGAATTGTTAAAATTTAAGCATCTAAAAGGAAAAAAAGGAGTTGCTTTAACAAAAATTACCCAAGAAATTATCCCCGCGCCACTACCATTTGACTTAACAACTCTTCAGACTGAAAGTTATAAATTACATAGCTATACTCCAAGCCAGACGCTAAAAATTGCCCAGGATTTATACTTGCATGGGGTAATCTCGTATCCAAGAACTTCGAGCCAGAAATATCCAAAAGGAATAGGTTATGAAAAAATTCTAAAAAGTTTAAACAAGTACACAACCCTTACAAAATATGCAGTTAATTTAAGTCCAACAGAAGGAAAAAAAGATGATCCAGCTCATCCAGCAATACATCCAACCGGAGAAATAAAGGCAATATCTCCAGCAAATAAAAAGATCTATGACTTAATTGTTAAAAGATTTATTTCTTGTTTTTGCAAAGACGCCATAACAGAAAATAAAAAATTAGAAGTTGAGGTAAATAGTCTAAAATTTCATGCCAAAGGTCTAAAGATAAAAGAGAAAAATCATTTAAATGTGTATCCAAGTGAAGTAAAAGAATTAGTTATTCCAACAATTAATGGAGAGGTTGACGTCACAGAAATTAGAATTGAAGAAAAAGAAACAAAACCCCCAAGAAGATATTCAGCAGCATCTCTTGTAAAAGAACTAGAAAAAAGAAATCTTGGAACTAAAGCAACAAGATCTTCAATAGTAGAGACCCTTTATACTAGAGGTTATGTTAAAGAAAAAGCAATTGAAGTAACAGACCTTGGATTAAAGTTAGTAGATACTCTTGAAAAATATTCTCCGATAATTTTAGATGAAGAACTGACTGCATCAATGACAAAAGAACTTGAAGAAATAGAATATTCAACAAAAGATAAAGATTTGAATAAAAGAAAAAATAAGATACTAGATGAAGCGAAAAAAGAAGTAACAAAAATAGCAGAAGACATGACTAAACATCTTGAGTTGATGGGAAAAAATTTAGCAGAGGCTAATGCAAAAGTCTGGAAAAAAGAAAAAGAAGAGAGCACAATGTCCTTATGCCAAGTTTGTCACAAAGGAAATTTAAGAGTAATGTATGGAAAGAAATTTTCTAGATATTTTGTTTCATGCGATGCATACCCAACATGTAAAACAACTTATTCGCTTCCACCAAAAGGAATGATGAAGCCAGCAAGGACAAAAGAAGGAGAAATTGAAAATTGTGTAGAGTGTTCATTTCCGATGATTATATCTCTTCAAAAAGGAAGAGCTCCCTGGAAATTTTGTTTTAATCCAAAATGTCCAAGTAATGCAAAAATAATGCAGAAAAAAGAAGAATTTAAAGAAAAATTAGCTAATGGGGAAATTGAGATAGGTAAAGATGGAAAGATAATTGATCACTCTAAAGGAGAAAAAGTCATTAAAAGTAATATAAAAAAAGTTAAAAAAGAGAAGCCAAAAAAGTTAAAAAGAAAAAGCGGATGATATTAAGAAATTGAGTTAATCTTTAATTATCTCACAAATTTTATCTTTTGTAATTCTCCCAGCTTTATATAAAATTATAGAATTTCTAAGAGTAAATAATATTGAAGGTTTTATGAAACTATTTACATTTAATTTTCCTATGGAAAAATCATTTTTATTTAGTTCTAATTGATAGATATCCAAATGTTTCTTCGAAGTAATTTGACATAATATTAAATCTTCTCCTTTTAAGTTTGCAACAACTAATGCAGGTCTTTTAATTAAAGACTTTAAATCAGAAAATGGAAAAGGCATTACAACAACATCTCCTTTCACAAATTTTTCCATGCTTTATTATCCTCTTCACTTAACCAATTTTTAGAAAAAAGTTTTTCATCAGCAAAAATATTTGAACTAATGCTTTCAATCATTATTAATTGATTAAAATGTAGTAATTAAATATTCTTATAATCAGAGATATATTTTAATTAAGTTTATTAATAAGTAACCATTTCATTAATTATGAATCCTTCAAGTTTATTAAACAAACAATCTCCAAATTTTAATTTAGAATCAAATAAAGGAAAAATATCATTAAAAAATTTCTTAGGTAAAAAGATAATTTTATATTTTTACCCAAAGGATAATACTCCTGGTTGCACCATTGAAGCAAGTGATTTTACAAAACTTTCTTCAGAGTTTAAAAAACTAAACACGGAGATTATTGGTGTTTCAAAAGATGATATAAAAAGCCATGAGAGATTTATTTCTGGAAATAACTTAAAATTAGTCCTAGCCTCAGATTCTGATCACAAAATGCAAAAAGACTACGGGATTTGGCAGAAGAAAAAATTTATAGGTCGTGAATTTATGGGAACAGTAAGAACAACTTTCTTAATTGATGAAAAAGGAAAAATAATCTATGTTTGGGAAAATGTAAAGGCTCTAGGACATGCAAGAAAAGTTTTAGAGGAAGTTAAGAAGTTATAGTTCCATAAACCTTACAAAAATAAAATAATCAGAAGTATAATCTCTATAATAACTCCAAAAATTAATTCTCCAAGTATATTTTCTAAAAGAGGGAATAGTCCAAATAATCATCTACTTAATCCAATAAAACCACTATTATAGCCAGAAAGAATAAATAAACTAATCCAAATTCTACCAATTACTTTATTCATCTCATTTCATAGAAATCATATATATCTTTCTATATTAATCCTTTTTTTATCTCTTCATTCAAATCCTTTTCCCCTATAGCAATCAAAGCTTCTTTGTAAGTTACAATATTTTGTTCATATTTTCCAAAGTCATCCACTGCAATTCTAGGACATGCAAGACTCACAAAATTTTTTATATCATAAAAGTTAGCTAATTTATCCTTAGTTATCTCATTCATTGTAATTACAACCACTTCTTTTCCAGCATTTTCTAATCTTTTTTTAATAATCTTTCCAGAACCAAATTTTTGCCCGGGTTTTATTTCAATAATTATCCCAACTTTCTTTGCATGCTTAAATTTATCAATTGCAACAATCCTTTGTTTTAAGATTTTATCTCTTATTCCTTCCATATTAGTAACCCAGTTGTTATAAATATCAAGAAGAATTACTGGTTTTTCTACAGCTAAACTAGCACCCATAGAATGAAAATTATTTCCAATAATTAAAAATGCATCTACTTTATCCTGTATAATCTTAAGCCCTCCATATTCACATCCTACTATATGGCCAGAGTAGGCAGCAAATCCTTTTTTTTCACTTAAGATAATTTCTTTTCCATGATTTTCATAAAATTCTTTTATCTTTTCTACATCATGTTTATGTTGAATTGAATAAGATAGTCCAATAACAAAATACTCCGCCAATTTTTCTAAACTCTGCTCAAGAAGTTCAGATAAGTCTATTTCATCTGGAATTTCCATATATAAAACTGGAAAATTGCTTTCTATAAACTTGGCATGTCCAAAATGAATAATTAAATCAGCTCCAACACTTTTTGCTTCAGGAGCAGAAATACAGCAACCCCCCCATGCAGTCTCTCCAGAAAAAATAACTTCTATTCCAAGTTCTTCAATTTCTTTTTTTACTTCAAAAGCTTTTTGTTTTATACCTTCAGGTAACTGCACAAGAACTCGTTTAGGTTTAATTTTATGAAGTTCTTCTTTCATTTTATCATATTCAAAGTCAAATGCCATGAAAGTAGAGGAAAATGAATGATTTTAAAGTTTTGCAAAGATTTTTATATTATTATTGATGAAAAAGTGGTTGCTAATTATTTTAACATTAGTATTCTTATTATTAACAGTATTCTTTTCAAATATTCTTCCAAATTACTCTCTTACTGGCTGGGCTACTAAAGGATATGTTTGTTCTGATTCTGACGGAGGAAAAGTTGCAGAAGTAAAAGGATTAACAAAAAGAAAAGATGGAGGATATTGGACAGATTCATGTATTAATATAAATCAAGTTCAAGAAGGATATTGTGATAGTTCTTCAAAGACTGGTGTTAGAACTACAGTAATTACTTGTCCAAGAGGATCTTTTTGTAATACTGGGACTGGGGCCTGTAAAAGAAATGATATTTGTGGAGATGGTAAAAAACACGTATTAGAACAGTGTGATGACGGAAATTTAATTAATGGAGATAGGTGTAGTTCTAGTTGCATTATCGAAGAAGATTTCTTTAAATTTACTAAAGGTAAAAATGTTAGGATCTTCACACAAGAATTATTAAATAAATTTATCAAAAAGAAATATGGGAGTTGTATACTCGAAGAAACATATAAGGTTAATCCACTGAATAATAAAAGAGTTAAAGGATATGCAGATTTAGGAGATAGTATTGCAATAATTGTTAGAGAAGATTGTGACATGGGGGAGGTGGAGGAGCCATGGGAACCATGGAAACTTCCAATAAAGATGCTTGTTGTTGAATTTGAGGGAAAAGATCAGTTTAATCATGGAGACTATTGCTGTAAAAAAGGAAATACAGATTGTATACCTAATTATGGGAGGGAAGAATGTAACGCAGGAGAAACCGTGTATAACTATGTAAATTTATTAAATAATCCGGATGGCTTTACAGATTTGGTTATGAATAATGGTCAAGAAGAAGTTCGTCTTTATTCTTTATTTTATCTTAATAATTATATAAAAGAGGAAGCCAAGAAATATGGAAAAATATATGATCAAGATATTTTTGATATAGAAATCAAAGGACCTTATAGATTAAACGAGGATCCTCCCAATAAAATTCCTAAGGATCAGACAGGTGTAAGAGAATTTTTTCAGAATCAATCAGTAGATAAAGGAATTGATATAGAAGGATATGATTCTGTAGTCTTTATTTTCTTACATGATTATCATGAAGTTAGCCTTTATCAAGGATTTATATCTTTTGCTTCCTTTCCAGATTTATATATTTCAGAAATCTCGCAAGGTTATAGTGAAGTTACAATTGGAGGATTTTTTCATGAAAATATACATAACTTGGGTATTTTCTTAAATGGGCAGTATACGACAGACAAATATTCTGCACCTTGTCCAAGAGGGAATTATTGGTCTTGTTGTAATTTACCTGAAGGAATACCAGAACCTAATAAAAATCCTTTGTATCCCCAAAATAAAGCATGTATCATGTGTGAAGGAATAGTACTTGCTGAAGATGGAGAAGCAAGAAGTTGGAATGATTTAAGTGAACTAGTAATATGTTCAGAAACTGCTAGAGAATTAGGGTGGATAAATTAAAAAGACACTGTCCTGAATAACCTAAATCTCAAAAATTAAAATAAAAAAAGCTAATTTTCTTTAATTCTTCTTCTAGTTTATCAAATTCAAAATTTAATACCATAAATTAACTCAATAACATGCTCTTTTAAGACTTACTATTTTTAGTAAAGAATAAATATTTCACCAACTTTAAATATTGATGAGAATAACTAGCTCTTCATTCAAAAATAATGAAAGAATTCCAGAAAAATATACTGCAGATGGAAAAAACATAAATCCAGAATTAATCATATCAGAAATTCCAGATGGATCAAAAAGTTTAATTTTGATAGTTGATGATCCAGATGCTAAAAGAGTTGTTGGTTATACTTGGGTTCATTGGTTAGTTTTTAATATTCCTGTAAAAGAAAATAAATTAGTAATTAAAGAAAATTCAATTCCAGGTATTCCGGGAGAAAGCACTTATAAAAAAGAAAATTATGGGGGCCCAAGTCCTCCTAAAGGAACGGGAATTCATAATTATCATTTTAAAGTATATGCTTTAAATAAAAATTTAAATTTACAAAAGATGGCTCCTTTAAAGTCTATTGAAGAAGCAATGAAGAAAAACATAATTGAATTTTCAGAATTGATAGGAACATATTCAAGGGATTAATTTAAGCGACTAATAGGTACCTTATTAGATAGGGTTTTTCTTATAATTTCATAAATAAATTTTTAATAAATATAACTTCATATTAACTCTTGTTATATTAGCTATTTTTTTATAATAGCTTTTTTGTCATTTCGTTGTGCAGAATGTTTAGTATATGGAGATAAAAAGGTATGTTATACTCATTCTCCATTTAAAATGTATTTTGGAAGTAATGATATATCTTATGGACAAATATTTTATAATTCTATTTATTATTAGTTATATCTTAAATATAGTTTATTTTTTTAGTTTATCTTATAGTAACCTATTTTGTTTTCAAAAAATCTTTTACCAGATAATAAGAAAAATTTATAAGTTTGAGAATATATGATTTGTCATGTCAAAAAAACATTATTTACCCAGCAAGATATTTTTTGAAGAAGACATCCCAGAATTTGAAGATTTAGAAGGATTTTTAACTGAAGATTTATCAAATTTTTTCAAAGAAGTTAATTCACGTTTCTTAGATTCTGATCATTATATAGAACTTGGCAATCCCTCAAGCAAACAAGTTGATGATATGATGCGAAGTTCAGAGTATGTTGGTAAAGACATATCAAATGGTTTCAAGTTAAGAAATAGATCTTACAGATAAAACCCAACAATAATTATTTAAATGATATTGTCTAAATAACTTTATGAAAATAGGTTAGCAATATATAGTTTGTTTTGTCGTTAATTTCTCCTATTATCTATTTTGTTCAGCCTATTCTTTTTTTAACAGATATTTAGATTTGTTATATAGTTTTGATATTACTCCTTTTTCTATTAGGCCGTTAATATACGTTTTTTTATATAGTCTTCTAATACCTCTTATTTCTATAATCTTAGGAATTATCGTTATAAAACAAATTAAAAAGAATAATGAAGAAGGAAAAGGTTTAGCAATTACAGGAATCGTGATAAGCTCCATTTATATCCTATCTTTGATTATATTCACTAGTTTACTATATTATATATATAAAACCGGGAAATTGTATATTTGAGATTTAATTTTAAAGATTATTTTAAAACAACCCTCTCTTCTTAATTCCTGTATTAGTTATTTCAAATGCTAGCTCCCTTTCTGGAAGACTCCTATGTTTCTTTAAAATTAATTTTCTTTTTCCTCCATTACTTTTTATTTCAATTAAACATTTGCTCCAATATTTGAGTAAATCTCCTCCAACCATAGAGATTTTTTTCTCAATTTCTTTATTTTCTTCCCCGGAAATAAATGAAGTATAAACTTGATTAGTGATAATAACAGGAATATTCTGCTTTCTTGAAATTTCGGATAAGGCTCTAAGTTGCTTTGCAAGTTTTCTATTTACTTCGCTTATTTTTTCTTCCTCTCCACTAGTTATTGCATCTCCAAGCTCAAGTCTATATAACATTGCAATAGAGTCAATTATAATTAAAGAAATATCTTCTTTTTTTACATATATTAAAAGTTGCTCAAAACTTTTTTCTTGTTCTTTAAAAGAAGTAGGTTTAAGTAGAAATATATTCTGCAAATCTCTTTGTATTTCTTCTTTTGTTCCCTGATGAATTTGTTTAAATCTCTCAACTGAAAATCCACCTTCCGTGTCAACTAAGATAACCTTATTTCCTTTTTTTGCTTGGGAAACAGCAAGAATGATGCAAAAATTTGTTTTTCCACTCCCTCCAGGTCCATAAATTGTCGTGATAATATCTGTTTCATAACCACCATAGAGAAATTTGTTCAGTTCATAATCCCCAGCAGATATTTTTTCATTTGTCATAAAAAAAGTAGTATAGACTAACTTATAATAATTTATATTCTATCTAGCGATAAGTATTTAAATAAATTTTACTCAAACTTATTAATGGTAAAAAAGAGGAAAAAAAATAAGACTTCCAGAGTGCAAAAGAAAAAAATCTTAAGTTCTAGTGGAAAAGTAAAGGAAGTTAATTGGGTTTTAGTTTTGGTAATGTCCGTTCTTTTTGGATATCTTGGGGTTGATAGGTTTATTATGGGAAGATATGGCACAGGAGCTCTAAAATTATTTATTACCATAATAACTATTGGAATACTTGGCTGGATTTGGTGGTTAATTGATATAATATTAATTGCAACAAAGTATGATTTTGAAGGAATCAGATGGGCCGATTAAATGGTAGATAAGTCAAATGAGAGAGTTGAGATTCTTTGGAGAGTCTTAATTTTAATTGTTTCTGGAATTATTTTAAAGTTTTGGTTTTATTTTATATTAGTACTCTCTTTAGTGCATTGGATAATGGTTTTATTTACAGGAAGAAGGGAAAGGAGCCTGTCTGATTTTTGTGAGCTTTGGAATAGTGAATCTTATAGGTTTGTAAGGTACATTACAATGCAAACAAATGAAAGGCCATTTCCATTCACTCACTTAAAAACTCTTGGCAAATTTGAAAAATAGTTTTATTTTAATTTATTAAACTAAAACCACTACTAAATCCTCTTTTAATTATTACTTTTTTAGCTTATCTTTTCTTAGCTTTTTCCATAGCTTCATAAACTTCTTTGGTATTCGAACCATCATATCTTATTACTTGTTCATGCAAATATCTTTCATTATGTTTTCCAGCAGGCATTATAACAAGCCCGTTTTTTCTCCATGTAAGCCAACGTTCAATATAAGGAATAAAATCATCTACAAACACCTTTCCATAAACAAGTCCTTTATCTCTTGTCATTGTAAAATCTATTCCAGGGAGATTTTTATCGAGCCACTTCTTTTTTCCAGATAAAGCAAGATGTTCTTTTTTTGGAGCCTGTGTTAAGATCATATTTCTAAATCCCAATTCTTTAGCTATTTCTAGTATATCTCATCCTAATTTTAGTCTGGGCATATCAACCCAAAACTCTTCTCTTGAAGAAATTAATTCCATCCTTCTTTTAATGTGTTCCGGTGCAGTTCCATCCTCAAGTGGGCGGTATTGTTGTTCTTCTGGCCCCCTTATCTTTTCTAATTCTTTAAACATGGCTACATCATAATCACATAAGGTTCCATCCATATCAAATAATGCTATATCTTCAATTTTGTTCATTTGGCTAAAGACAAGAAGTTATTTATAAAGATTTTTATTCTCAAAAGTAGAGTAGTTTCTATTTAATTGTCATAAAAGATCTATTTCAACTTGTTAAACTCGGTTACAATCTTATCAATTTCCTTATCAAGTGCAGAAATAGTATTCTTTAAAATTTTTTTTGGATTATCTCCTTCAATATGTAAAACTGGATTTTTTGTTGGATGTTCTCTTTTCCAAGCGGCCATTTTAGCTCCATTTTCATTAGCATAAACTCTTAAAATTTCAGCAATCGTTAAGCTCCCAATCTCAATATCAAGGCTTAGTTTATCTTCCTTTAAGATTTTAACTTCCATAATATAATTGGCTGGAATTAGTTTTTAAAGCTTGTGCAATCTTCAATCTTACCTAATAATCTCTTCAATTTTACTAGTTCCTTCTTTCTTGACTCTTATTATATGATCTACAAACCCTTCAATTTTTTGTTCGTGCGAGACTAAAATAATTTGTTTTGCTTTAAGTTGATAAAAAATATCTCTCATCTTATCAATTTGTTCACTTGCAAATCCATCAGTAGGTTCATCAAGTATAACAATATCTTTTGTTTTAATTCTTGAAAGCATAGAATTAAGAACCTGATTTATTGCAAGCCTATAAGCAAGTGCAACAGCTGTTCTTTCTCCACCAGATAAAAAATCGTAGTCTATTTCATAGTCTTGATTTGTAATTATTGGTGTAAATTCTTCATCAAGTCTAACAAATAATGATTCAGAGGTGAGTATTGAGAACCACTCACTAAAAATAGAAGAAAATTCTTGTCTTAACTGAGACATAACATTTTTTTCAGTTAGATTAATCATTGAAATAAATCTTTCGCTGAACCAGTCCTGTAAATTTCTAAGATGATTTATTTGTTCCCTTATTTTTTGCTTGTTTAAAATTTCAATATTAAGCTCTTCAAGCCTTCCTTTTAAGATTTCTAATTCTTTATTCTTTGTTGCAAGAATAATTTCTTTAGATTTAGAAATTTCGTTTATTTCTAAAAATTCTTTTTTAGCTAAATCAAATTTTTCTTGAGAAGATTCGTAAGTCTTAAATTTCTTCTTAAAATCTTCAATGTTTTTTTTAATTTCTAAGATCTCATTAGTTGTTCTCTCCATTATAAAAATATCACTTTTAATCTTTGTTTCAATAATTTTTTGATGTTCCCACTTAATCTTATTTTCTTGCAGAGTAGTCTTGTCAAATTCATAAGCGGAGACTAGTTCTTTTTCTCTTTCAATATCTCTCAAGATTATTTGTTTTTGAACAATTTTTTCTTCAAGCTCTCTATTAATATCCTCAATTTCAAAAAATATTTTCTTAGAAATTTTTTCTTTATGTTCGTGTGATATTCCCTGAAAACAAGTAGGGCATTTTTCCAGAGAATTAATTTTCTCTTTAATCTCCAAAGGATTTTCTTTTTGAGAGTTAAGTAAATTTATTCTTGAACTAATATTCATAAAATCATTATTTTTTTCCTCTAAAATTCTTTTGTGTTTATTAAGAAGCTCATTAACATTTCTTAACCTATCAGGGGAAAAATCAATTCTTTCTTTAATTTGTTTTTTCATAATAGAAATTTCTTTATTCATTCTCTCTTCTAAGTCTTTCTTTCCAGAAAGTAAGGGAGTTGCTTTAGAAATTTCTAAATCTATTTGTCTTTTTTCTTCTAATAATTTTTGAGTAGAATTAAGTCTTTCTTCAATTTCATTTTTAGTCTGGTTTAATTTTTCATATTCCATTCTAGTATTATTAATATCCCTTGCAAGAAGAATCTTTTTTTCATTTTCAATGGTAAATTTTTCTTTAAGTAAATTTAATTCAGCAATTAAAACTTCTTTTATTCGGATAGATTCTTTAATTTTCTGCAGAAGAAAGTTAGAGTTTTCTTTAATTTTTTTGTATCTATCAATTCCAAAAATATATCTTAGAGTATCAAGTCTAACTTCAGTTCTTTCTTGCAAAATTGATTTCATCTCTTCTTGAGGAGTATAAACTGTAAATTTGTAGAGCATATTGGATTTTTTAATAAACTCTTTTGGATAGTTAAGAAGTCTAATTATTCTCTCTTTTAATTCTGAAGTTGAGATGTCTTCTCTTTTATCTCCTATAGTTATTATATTTGTATCTTGTGTAATGCTCCCACTAGAATTTTTTTTAATTGTTCTTTCAATTAAAATTTTTTCATGATCTATTTCAATTTCTAAACTTGTGTATGCATTATTTGTTCCGCTTCTAAGAATAGAGTCTCCTTTTTGGCCAGGTTGTAAACCAAATAGTGCAAATTGAAGTCCAAGAAGAATAGAAGTTTTTCCAGCACCTATATCTCCAGCTAACAAAATTGATCCCTGGGGGAATTCAATCTCAAGGTCGGTATAGCTTCTTATATTTACAAGCTTTAATTTTTTAAATAACATTATAAAATCTCTGATATTTGTAAGATACTTGATAGTTCAGAGAGAAGTCTTTCTTCGTAGATTGCGGATTTTTCATCTTCATTTTTATCAATACAAAGACAATTCATCAACTGGGGCAAAAATTTATTAAAATCACTAAAATTTTTTTCTGAGTATTCTTTTAAAATCTCTCTTTCAATTCCTTCAATATTCTCTTCTTTCGTTTTCTTAAATTCTAAAATAGATTCTTCTATATTTATTGAAGAAATATTTCTAATAAAAACATATGCTTCTTTTTTAGTTACAAATTCTTCAATTTCACCAAATCTAATATCTCCAGTTTTTCCTTGTTTCAATGTCCCAAATAGCTTCATAAGTACAATTTTATCTTTTAAGTTAAGCTTATCGAGTTCTAAAATTATTTTTTGAGTTGCATTTAATCCAGATTCAAGTTCTATTTCTATACAAACAACTTCTCTTAATGGAAATTTAATATTTTCAGTTTTTATTTTTCCTCCATTAACTTCTACCATTTGAAAACTGCCACATCTCAAATCGGATAACTCTTGGAAATTAGCCGGGTAAATTGGTCCAGGATATACATATTTTGAGTTTCTAAAATCCTCTTCAAATCTTTTATGAATGTGTCCCATAGCATAATAGTTTGCCAAAGGAAGTTTTTCCTTTTCTAAATAATCTATTGGGAGAGTTCCAATAACATCTTTTATTGTGGTATGTAGCATAAATATTGTAAATTGATTTGCTGAATCAAAATAAACTCTTTTTAAATCTTCAATTTCCATACCTGATTTTTTTCCTGGATATCCATAAATTGCAATTTCTCCATGCATTGTTGGAAGAAGTTTTAACTTACCATCTTCTTGCTCTTCCCATTTTTCAACATTTTTGCAAAAACCAGCTCTTTCAAGAACATCTAAAAAAGTCTTTCCGGATGCTGAATAGTCATGACTTCCTGCAATCATATAAACTGGTATTTTTGCATCGTATATTCTCTTAAATTCTGTAAAAGATCTTTTTAAAATTTCAATCGGGGGATATGCGGAATCAAATAAGTCTCCGGCAAATAAAATAAAATCAACTTTTTCATTAATACATTTATCTACAATTTTTTGAAATGTCAAAAAATTCATTTCTTGAAGTTCAGGATATCTCCATCCACCCAAATGACAGTCGGCTAAATGTGCAAATTTCACCATTTTTATCTTTAAAGAAAAATATAAGTACATATATATAAAGATGATTATATTAAATAGCATACTAGTTTTGAAATATCATAAATAATTTAAGTTGTTTTATCTTGTTTTTTATTAAATCTATAGATGTTAAGCTCTTCAAAAAACAATTTCTTTTTCGCGACAATTTTCCCACCAAATTTTTTAATTTTATTAAGAGGAGTTAAACTAGAAATAAGCAGAAGAATATCTCCCTTTTCACTTAGATGTTCAAATGCTTGATTTAAAAATTTAATAGTAATTTCATCTCCCTTCTTTCCACCAGTAGTGCTTTTTTGAGAATCTAGAGGTTCTCTAGAATCCATGGGTAAATAAGGAGCATTAAAGGTTATTAAATTAAATTTTCCATAAACTTTATTAAATAGATCAGACTTTATTGCATTAAATCCTTTTTTTGTTGTTAAATTAACGGCTTCTTGATTGATGTCAACAGAGAGAATATTTTCTTTTTTTAAGAATTTTAAAGCCTCTTCACTAAGTATACCTGATCCACAGCCCATATCTAGATATTTTATATTTTTGTTCTTCTTTTTGGATAAATATCTATTCAAAAAATCTGCAAAAAAAAACGAGTCCTCCAATGGAGGGTATATCTCTATCATTTTAATTTAATAAATTATTAAAAAAATCAAAAATCTCCCTCCAAAAAAAAGCAGCAAGAACTCCTCCAACAATTATTAAGAGTGCAATAACAATTAAAATAATAATCTCTTTCTTTGATTTCTTTTTTTGAAATTGTTTATTTTTAGGATTATTATAATAACTATCTTCTTCTGAACTAGCTTCATAACCTTGGTCAGATAATTCTGCAACAACTTTCTGAACTTCTCTAATATTATAACCAGCATTTACTAAGCTTTGGGCAGCAGATCTTAAATCTTGACCCCTTTCCATAGCATTAATTAAACTCCCCTGCAAGCCATCATCCTTTACTTTATCTTCTTCATCTACAATTTTAAAACACCTCCATCTTCTACTAAGTGACATGTTTTGTTCAATTTATACCCAAGTTCAGTAGCTAAGTCTGCCATTGGTTTTGTTTTATCATACCCTCCATGAGAAGGGATAATGTGCACTGGCTTCAAAATCTTAACAATTTCTCTTAAATCTTCTCTTCCACCATGTCCAGAAACATGAGCATCTCTAAAGATTTTTGGCTTATGTTTTTTTAAATTATTTTCCATTTTCTCAAATTGTTCAATATTCATTGGTGTAGGAATAACGCTGGATGAAAAAATGATATTATCTTCTTTTGTAAATTTAAATGGAAGTTGATGTCTTGAAAGCCTCTCAAGAATAGATCCAGGTTCTCCTTGATGTCCAGTGCATACAATAATATAATCTTCTCTTTTTTTCTCAACTTTATGAAGAGTTTTTTCTACTTGTCTTCTATATTTTAATATTTTAATATCCGATAAAAAGGGAGCTACTCCTACATCCATTGCTGCTTTAGAATACTTATCAAGACTCCTTCCAAGAAAAACAACCTCCCTATTCAATTTTTTACTGAAGTCAACAATACTCTTTAATCTTGCAATATGTGAAGAAAAAGTTGTGACAATCATCCCAGCATTTTTATTTTCAATTGTTAAAAATACTTCTTCCAACATCGCTCTTGCAATTCTTTCACTTGGGGTTTTTCTAGGAGACCCTGAATAAAGAGAATCTACAATAATAGCGTAAACTCCTTCTTCTGCAAGTTCTCTAAGCCTTTTATAATTAGGTTTTGGTCCAATAACAGGAGTATCATCAAGCTTAAAATCATTAGCATAAATGACATTTCCTTTTTCAGTCTTTACAGAAATCATCATTGTTTGGGGAGTAGAATGGGTTATATTAATAAAATCAATTCGGTATTTTTTTCTTTTTCCACTAATATAAAAAGTTGTATTTGGTTTTATAGAATAGATTTTATTTTTTAATGTTATGTCATTGTCAGCCATTAAAGATTCAAGAACACGAATTGTAAAGGGGGTTCCATAAATAGGTGCGTTATAATAATCAGAAATAAATGGAACAGCTCCAACATGATCAAGATGTGCATGTCCAATAAACTGAGCGCAAACTTTATGCCTTATATTCTTTACAACAGAATCATCTGGAATTGCTTTTATTTCACGAAGTTTTTTTTCTGTCATTACTTTTTCTCTTTCTTGCATTGAAACAATCGCAGGTAGATAAAATCCTTCATCAAAGATAAAAGCATCTTCTTCTAATTCCAAGACAACCATGTTTCTTCCAACTTCAGTAAAACCTCCAACGGAATGTATTTTAATAGTTTCAGACATTTTAATTTTTAAAAACCTCTTTTAAAGTTATTTTCCCCATCTTGATACTTTGAGTCTCTAATTCTTTTTAAAGTTTAGTGAGATTTATTAAACTCTTAATCTTCTAAACATAACTTATTTAACCCAGTTTTTATTAGTAATTAAATGGAAAAAATAAAAAAATTAAAACTCAAGCCATCAAGCAGAGATAATCGTAGATATTTTATCGCTAAAAGTACTAATGAGAAAATAGAAAAAGCAATACTAGATTATCTAGGAATACTTGGTTTTTCAAAATCGGCTTATTTAAGAGTTATGTCTCAAGATTTTTCAGGAAAAGTAGTTGGTAGTTGCCTTGCAAAATCTTTAGATGATGTAAGAACTGCTCTAGCTTTAGAAGGAATTAAAATTGAAAAGGTAAGTGGTACAATCAAAGGGCTTAAGAAGTAGTACTCTGTTAAGTTAACTGGTCTTAGATGTTATTTTTAAAAAGATTGATTCTCTATATAATTGATGGAAATTCATGTAGATTATAATCCCAAGAATCATAAACCTAAAAATCATTTCTTTGTTTCAGTTCACCAAACCAAAAAAGAATGTATCTCATTTGATAAAACAATTAAAGGACACAGAATAATAAAACAAGTTTTAGTTGGAAAAAGAAAACTCCCGAAAAATAAGAAAATCTCAGGTAGCTGGATTACTATTATTATCAAAAATAAGAAGTTTATGAAGACGTACAAAGTAAAATGGATTGATATGAATAAAAAAGATTTGATAAATAATGAAATTTGGGAAACTATATGGGAAAAACCTATTTCCAAAGAATTAACAAAAAAAATCTTATTTTATTCTCAATTAATTTCAGGTAATTTTCAGCATTTAGATAGATATAAAAAAGAAATGAGTGATTTTGAAGAAATGCTAAAAGAACAGATTAAGAAGCTAACTAACAGAGTAAAGCAGTAGATAATTTTAAAAACTCTAAATCAGAAAGAATATTAAGATTAAATTCTTATAAATTATAATATGGAAGATATACAGCATCAACAGATGGGATATGACAGGGCAGCAACAATGTTTGCGCCTGATGGTCATATTCTTCAAGTAGAATATGCAGAAAAAACTATTAGACTTGGAAGTTCCTCAATTGGAATAGTTGGAAAAGACTCAGCAGTAATAGTTTCTGATAGGAGACAAAGAGACAAATTAGTAATAGAGGATTCAGCAAATAAAATTAATGAAATAGATGAGCATATAATCTGTGTTTCTGCAGGAATAACTTCTGATGCAAGAGTTTTAATAGAAAAAGCAAGAATTTTAGCCCAACAGCATAGAGTTACATATGATTCAAGACCAACAACAGAATTCATTGTAAGAGAAATTGCAGATATAAAACAGCAGTTTACTCAATATGGAGGTGCAAGACCTTTTGGAGTTTCAATGATGTTTGTAGGTCAATCTGAAAAAGGAAGCACTCCAGTTCTCTATACTACAGATATAACCGGAAATTATCTTAGATACAAGGCAAATGTAATTGGCGAAAATGATGAAAAAATAAGAAAATTACTCCAAGAAAGATATAAAGAAAATCTAAGTACAAAGGATGCAATTAATCTAGCGTTAGATATATTTAAAGAAGTTCAAGGAAACGGCTTTGATAAATCTAGATTTGATATTGGTATAATCGAGGGAGCAAAAATTAAAAAAATAAGCGGAAAAGATTTTTAATTAAATACCAATAAGGATAAATACTTTAAATTTTTCTAAAAGTAATGGTTCAAACAATAGCTAGAATAAAGAAGAATGGTAAAAACTTTGAGATATTAGTTGATCTTGAAGAGGCGTTAAATGTAAAAAAAGATAATCCGGGTGCCGATTTAAGTTCTGCAGTTTTAACTGAAGATATTTTCTACAATTTAAAATCAGGTGAACATGCCTCTAATCAGGATTTAGAAGAGATTTTTGGGACAATTGATATCATGGAAGTTGCCGAAAAAATAATTCGTGAGGGAGAAGTTGTAAGAACAACAGAATCAATAAAAAAAGAACATGAAACAAAATATAAACAAGTGGTAGACTTTTTGTCCAAAAATGCAGTCTCTCCTGAAGGTCATCCATATACTTCTGATAGAATTATGAAGTCTTTATCTGAAGCAAATGTTAGTGTTAAAAATAAGTCAATAGAGTCACAAATTAATGAAATTATAGATCAGCTATCAAAAATTCTGCCAGTTAAAATAGAAAAGAAAAGAGTAAAGCTAACAATACCATCATTACATATAGGAAAGTCTTATGGAGTAATAAAAGAATTTCTAATAGAAGAAAATTGGCTTTCAAATGGAGATTTGCAGGCAGTTGTTGAAATGCCAACTGCACTAATTTTTGATTTCTATGATAAGATTAATTCAGCAACTCATGGGGCAGTTCTTTCAGAAGAGCTAAAAACATAAGCTTAAATATACTTCATCTTTGGGTTTTTTATGAGATATAGTCTTAAAAAAAAGGCAAACGAGTTAGAAGCAATATCTACTGGTAAGTTTAATAGATTGGTTGATTATATTAGGTTAGCAGCTAAAGGGATAGTTGTTGGAACAGCAGTAATTGCAGGAGTGGCAATTTCAAATGTTAGAGGTCAGGATTTTTATCCAGCAAGAATAATCATAGGTGATGCCCAAGAATATAGGGGAGAAAAAGCAGTTTTTAATGTTGGAATTGAATTTAGTGAAGATGTTCAATTAGAAAATGGGGCATATGCAATTTCTACTTATTTTAGAAATGATTTATTGGCAAAAAATCTTGGGCAAATAGATATGGAAAATCACGATGATACAGCAAATTGCTATATGAATCCAAATTTAGAGAATTGGGGAAGTAGTTCAATAGACAAAAATCCTTTTCATTATCACTATTTTAGGGTTGATTTTCCTGGTTCTTTTGATATATATGAATCAGGAATTCATGCATCAATTAGAAATATCCCAAGTGGGACAAATCTTTTAATAGAGTCTCAAAGTTTATTTCATTGTGAAGTAGAAATTCCAAAAGAAGCTGAGTTAGGATCATATGAAACTTTTTGTCTGGATATACCTAATTTATTTGATCCAGAAAATGCAGGAACAGGATCAAAAATATATTTCCCGGGACAATCTCCTTCAGATTATTGCAGTCCTGGAGAAATAAGGGTCTTAGAAGAAAAAACCTCTACTCCAACCCCCACATCTACAAATATACCTCATTCAACATCAACTCCAACAAAAACTCAAACTTATTCACCAACAAACACTAGGACTAACACTATTACTCCAACTTTTATACAAACAAATACACCAACTCCAACCTATACTATAACTCCAACTCCCTCTAAAAAATTCGATCTTATAGGAGATTGTAATAATGATGGAATTGTAAAGTTAGATGAATTAATAACTGGAATAAACATCCTTCTTGGAAGAGGAGATCTTTTAGAATGCCCGGAATTTGATAGAGATAATAATGGTAAAATTTCAATTGATGAGTTAGTTAATGGGGTAAGTTCGGCTTTAACTAAAAGATAAAATAATCTATTTTGGCTAAAAGAATAGGTAAATAATTTTAAAATATGGTTTATAAGAAGACTTAAAAAGAATTTCTCTTTGGATTTTTTATGAAAAATAACTTAGAAGGTATATTAGAAGGTCAAGTTAAAAGATATAATCCTAAGACTAAATTTTTATATTATTTAAAGTCCTGCTTAAGAAATTCTATAATTGCAGGAACAACTTTTTTAGCAAGTATAAATAGTGCATATTCTCAAGATTCTAAACTTATTGAGCCTTCATATTCTGCAGTAGTTTATAGGAGTATTATTAATAATTCTTTTGATGAATATGCAAGGATAGAAACAGATAATCCTCCAGTTGGTTTTGTTGATGGAAATCCAAAGCAAATAAATAGGGCTTTTTTATATTTTGATATACCAGAAGAAATAAATATTCAAGATATTAATTCAGCTTTGTTATTTTTTAAATTAGATGAATCTTATTCTTGGAATGGTAATATAGACAGTATAAGAATATACCATAAGAGATTACCAAAAGAACAGTTTAAAACATCAAAACCAGAATTATCTTTATGGAATTTAAGTGAAATAAATTATGTTGGTTCTACAGTAAATGATTCAATGTTAGAAGCAGTAGTACAGATACCAGACTTTTCTAACATTGCAGATTACTTAATTGGAAACAATTTATCAAGTGTTGGATTTGGACTTAGGGCAGAACCAGAATCTCCAGAAGGAAATAATTTTACGTTTATAAAAGATCCAAGACTTTATCTTCAAACACTGGATCCAAATCAGAATACCATAGATTGTTTAGTAGATTGTGTAAATGATTATTTGGATTTGGATAAAGAAGAAGTGCCATGTTTAACAGTAAAATTAGCTTCAATAATTGGCGCATGTGGTAGTCTACCTCCTTCTTGTCCATTATTTATTTCAGGAGCTTCACTTTTATGTAATGCAAAAAAAGTTATTAGTCTAGGCGAGGCAACTTCTTGTATGTCTACTTGTATTAATGATAATAGTTGTCAATCAGATAATTCCTGCTTTGATGGTAATGATTGTGTAGCAAATCAGTGTGAAGAATATTATATAATACCTCAATGTGTTAATAAAACTTTAGAAGACGGATCTTCTTGCAATAATAGTTATGGAACTTGTTATTCTGGAATATGTTTTGAGAATAATACCTCCACTCCAATTGAACAGACTCAAACTCCAACATTCACTTTAGAACCAGAAATTTCAACATCGACTCCAACAAAAACTCCAACTTATTCGCCAACAAACACTATGACTAACACTATTACTCCAACTCCAACAAAAACACCATTTATAATAAATGAGCCTACGCCAACTATTAATTCAGAAGGATCAAGAATTGTCATAGGCTCTGCTCAAGGATATCCTGGGGATATAGTCTCTTTTGATATTGGAATAGAATTTGGACAAAACTACTTTGGTGAAGGAGCATATGCAATATCAACTTATTTTTATAATGATTTTCAAAATAGAAGATTTGGACCTTTTGATGAAGAAGAAACTTATAGGGATGAAGGCTATGATATAACTAATTGTTATTTTACTTCTCAGTTAAATAATTGGGTTTCTCTTGGATCTTTAAATCCATTACATCATGATTATTTTGTTGACCAAAACAGGGAGGATATATTTATCTACGAAGAAGGGATACATGTAGGTATTAGGGCTAAAAGAGATATAGATTATTTAAGAAACTCTCAAAATCTCTTTGAATGCTTTGTAAGAATTCCAGAAAGAACAGATCCTAGAAGTTATCGAACAACATGTATAAATTGGTTTGTTAGGGATGGAATAGGATCAAAAATTTATTTGTCTAGTCCTCTTGGGACTAAAATTTCCAAAGATTGCAGTCCTGGAGAAATAAGAGTTTTAGGGCAGGGAATACCTACATTAAAACCTACTTTTACAATAACTCCAACATTTACTAGCACAATAACCCAAAATCCCACATTTACAATTACTCAAACTCCAATATCTTCATTTACATTAACAAGAACACCCATAAAAACACCAACTTTTACAAATACAATAACTCCAACAAGAACAACAATTCTAACATCTACAATTACTCAAACAAAGACTCCTACAGCTATAAACACACAGTCTAATACTTTTACACAAACTCCAGTAAATACTCCAACAATTGCTAAAAAAATAATTCCAGGTGATTGCAATAAAAATGGTGTAGTTTCAATAGATGAACTAGTTACTGGAGTAAGTATAGCTCTTAAAAAAATAAATATATCAGTTTGTCCAGAAATAGATATAAATAATGATGGAAATGTATCCATTGATGAACTTATACAAGGAGTAAATTCAGCCTTAGGCAAGAATAATTTTGCCTAAGGAAGATCTTATTTTGTTACTCCTATTAAATAAAGACAAAATAGAAAGATTTAAATACTTAAATTTTCTATAAAAATTATGGAAAATAAATTATCTGAATATAAAATTATTCCAAAGGGAAAAGGAAAAGCTTTTGTAGTTCCAAGCTTTTTGACCGGAGACTTTGGTGAAGATTTTATAGAAGAATATAATAGAAGAGTAGAAAAAGATTTCAAAGGAAATAAAATTTTAAGTGTTTTAAATTATTCTAATAATGTTGTTAAAGGTTCAAACGTGTACTCTATTGTTTTAGCAAATAGAATTTTAAATGAAGTTGGTTTAAGAACAGCAACACAAAAAGATATTGAAAATATTTTTGAAAATGAAGACTTAACTTTAAAAAGATTTTACGTTGATACAGCTCTTTGTTTAAGAGATTCTAAAGAACCAAATAGATATTTAGCTGAAAGTTTAACAGAAAGATTAGGAAAAAGAAAAACTCCTCTAATGATTCCTTTATCTAGTTTAGATTTAGTAATAGATCAAAATTCTTCTTCAGGTTTGAACTTTAATTTAAGAAGTGATGGAGAGATTATCTATGCAGAAGAGTTATTAGAACAAAATAATAAAAAAAGATTTAGTAAAACAAATAAAAGTGGTCTTCCAATTTTTGATAAAAATGGATCAAGAACTCTTTACACAAGAGATTCAGGTTTGTCCAGGGTTTTCCTTAACAGGAATTCCGATTTGTACTCGGACGACGGCAATCTGTCTGGCTCGGTTGGCGATGGTCGGGTGGTGGTTTGTAGCGGAGACGCGCAAAAGTTTTGAAGTAAGTGGTTTTACAAATTTCTATATTTTAAAACAATAATAATTATAAACTAAGCTTCTTTTAAAAAATTCCTAGCTTTTTTCTTTTTAGAAAAGAGAAGACTTAGGCCACACGCTCTTTTATGAGTGTTTGCTTTTAATAAAGCAAATCAGTAAAATTCAGCTTTAATAATTAGTAATAATTTATGAAACTTGAAAAAGCAGTGGTAAATGATAGAAGAGCTATTTTCCATTGTCCAGGGTTTACCTTAACAGAAATTCCAATTTGAACTCGAACAACGACAATCTGTCTAACTCGGATGGCAATGGTCGAATGACCAAAGTCTTTGCTAGGATTAAAATGAAGACTTACAAAAATATTTATCAAGAGATAATTTCTTTAGAAAATCTCTTTTTAGCTTACAAAAAAGCAAGAAAAGGAAAAACAAAAAAAGACTATGTTAAAGAATTTGAGAGAGACTTAGAAAATAATTTAATTATCTTACATGAAGAATTAAAAAATAAAAATTATACTCCTAAACCATTAAAGACTTTTATTCTTAGAGATCCAAAGACTAGAAAAATCTCTAAATCTAACTTTAGAGATAGAGTAGTCCATCATGCACTAGTTAGAATAATAGAACCAATATTTGACAAAACTTTTATTGATAGCAACTGTGCAGGAAGAAAGAGAAAGGGAACTTTATTTGCAATAAATAAGTTTAATCTTTTCTTTAGAAAAGTGACTAAAAATTATTCTTCTAAAGGATATTGCTTTAAAGCAGACATAAAACATTATTTTCAAGAAGTTGATCATGACGTTTTGTTAGAAATAATAAAAAGAAAAATAAAAGATGAAAAAGTCATCTGGTTGATAAATCAGATTATCAAGAGAGAGAGGAGAGGGACAATCGATTACTAAAAAAGTTGGAATGCCTCTTGGAAATTTAACTAGTCAATTTTTTGCTAATATCTATTTAAATGAATTAGATTATTTTGTTAAACATAAATTAAGAGTAAAATATTACATAAGATATGTTGATGATTTTGTTATTTTACATGAATCTAAAGAACAACTCGAGATTTGGAGAGAAGAAATTAATAGTTTTCTAAAAGAAAAATTAAAATTGGAACTTCATAATCAAAAGTCAAAGATTATTTCTCTATCCAATGGGGTTGATTTTGTTGGATTTAGAAATTTTTATCATTTTAGGTTATTAAGGAAGAGGAATATTAGGAGTATTAAAAAGAAAGTTGATAAATATAAAATAGAAGAAATATCTAAAGATAGAATATTGGAAATCTTTCAAGAATGGAATGCTTATGCAAAATGGGCAAATTCTTATAAGGTTAGAAGGAAAATTATTTCTAAAATTTACTCAAAAGAGGGGTAAACATAAATTTTTCAATCCCGAAAAATTTAAAAACCCCTAATTATTTTCTAGAGTGTACTTAGAGAAAACTGGGGTGCCAATGGGGCATCAAAAGATTATAGATTTTCTCAAATGAAAAAATGAATAAAGAAGAAAGACAAATCGCCGTTCCAGGCGAAGTTATAGTTAAAGGAAATGAGTATCTTCCTAGCGAAGGCTCCTATAGAGATGGAGAAGAAGTTATTGCAGGTAGATTTGGAGTAGTTAGCATCTATGATAAGCAAGTGAGAGTAATTCCAATTTCTGGAGCTTATTACCCAAGGAGAGGAAATACTATAATTGGAACAATAGTCGATATTACTTTTAATGGATGGTTAATTGATTTTGGAGGAGCAACAAATGCCTTTTTACCAGTTTCGGAAGTTCCAAAATATATTAATAGAAATGAGCTTAGGGAATTTTTAGATTTTGGAGAATCAGTAATTATAAAAGTTTGGGATGTAAAGTCAAAAGGAATTGATGTTTCTATGAAAATGAGAGGATTTGGTAAAATAGAAGGAGGCATGATAATATCTGTAAACTCTAATAAGGTTCCAAGAATAATTGGAAAAGAAGGAAGTATGGTAAATATAATCAAAGCAGCAACAGGATGTGAAATTACAGTTGGACAAAATGGAAAAGTCTGGATTTATGGTAGTAGTGCTGAAAAAGAGCTTGCAACTAAAAGAATAATTGATTTTATTGTAGAAAATTCTATTGTGAATGGTTTGACTGAGAAAGTTGAAGATTTTATAAAAAAATTAGGATTAAAAATAAATAAAGTTGAAATAATAAAAGAAAATACTGATATGGAGGAAGAATAAATATGGTAGTAAGTACTAGTTTATACAAAAAAAGGTTTGACGGAAGAAAGTTTGATGAGTTAAGACCAGTAAAAGCAAAGGTTGGAATTGTTCCTTCAGCTGATGGTTCAGCTATTTTTGAAACAGGTTCGACTAAAGCAATTGCTGTTGTAAGAGGTCCAAGGACACTTCATCCACAACACATGCAAGATCCAAAAACAGGAATATTAAGAGTAAACTATGGTATGATGCCCTTTTCAGTCTGGGATAGAATCAGGCCAGGACCAAATAGAAGAAGCGAGGAAATTTCAAAAGTTTGTGAATGGGCGTTGTCTTCAGTTGTAGATTTATCTGAATTTCCAAATACTGTAGTCGATGTTTTTATCCAAATTTCTCAAGCTGATGCTGGAACAAGAGTTGCAGGTCTTAATGCAGCTGCAATGGCCTTAGCTCATGCAGGAATTCCAATGAAAGAGATGCTAACGGCAATAGCAATAGGAAAAATTGACAAAACATTAATTGTAGATATAAATAAAGAAGAAGAAGATTTCAAAGAAGGTGAAGGTTCAACAGATATCCCAATTGCAATAACTTCAAGAGGAAAGGAAATAGCTCTTTTACAATTAGATGGAAAGATCTCTCCAAGTGAATTAAAAGAAGCAATCAATATGGGAAAAAAGGCATGTGAAGAAATATTAAAAGTTCAAATTAAAGCTTTGAAAAAAGTATCAGGAGATAAAGATGAGTGAACAAATAATTCCCAACCTTCAAAAAGAAAAGATAATGGAGTTATTAAAAGAAGATAAAAGGCTTGATGGAAGAAGTCTAACAGAATATAGAAAAATTGAAATTGAGAAAGGGATAAGTAAAAATGCAGAAAGTTCTGCTAGAGTAAGAATTGGAAATACTGAAGTATATGCTGGTGTTAAAACAGAGATTGTTGAGCCTTACCCAGATTCACCAGACGAAGGAACTTTTATGACTACTGTAGAACTTCATCCAATGTCTTCAGATTATTTTGATATTGGAAAGCCGGGAGTAGAAAGTGTAGAACTTGCGAGAATTATTGATAGAGGGATTAGAGAGAGTGGTTTTATTGATTTTAAAAAATTATGTATTAAGCCAGGAGAGAAAGTTTGGCAGATTTTTTTAGATATTATAACTATTAATGATGACGGAAATTTACTTGATGTTGCAGGACTTGCAAGTTTAATAGCTATTGGAAATGCAAAGCTTCCAAAATATAACAAAAAAACTTATGAACTTGAGCATGAATTAAGTGATGAGGGGATTCCGCTAAATAAAGAAGCACTTTCATTCAATATGACTATTCATAAAATAGGAAATTCTATTGTAGCAGATGTTAATTCTGAAGAAGAACAAATATCTGATTATAGATTAAGTATAGCTATCGGAGATCATAAAGGAAATCCAAGAATAACTGCAATACAAAAGGGAAGATCAGGAACAATCTCAGATAATGATATGCAAAATATTTTAAGCTTAGTTGAAAAAAAATATAAAGAAGTATTTCCTGAAGTAAAGAAATATGTATTTGATTGATATGGAAAAACCACCAGAATTTTCAAAATATGAAAGGGCAAGAATAATTGGAGCAAGAGCGCTTCAAATATCAATGGATGCACCAATCTTAATAAATCTTGATGAAAAGGAGTTAAATGTATTAAATTACGATCCATTAAAAATAGCGGAAAAAGAGTTAGATAGCGGGGTTTTACCTATTTCGGTTAAGAGGCCAATGCCACAAAGAAAAGAAAGCTCTTTAGAAAAAATCAAAGTTGAGCAAATAAAATCTTCTGATGAAGAAAAAATCAAAGTTGAAGAAGTTGAAGAAAAAGAAATCTCTGAAGGAGGAGAAATCTTAGAGTTGGCAAATGTTCAAGAGGAGTCAGAAGAAGAGATTGATGAATCCCCCCGTGAAGATGAAGAATAATTTCAATAATTGTTTAAATTTTAATGCAATTTTCTAGAAAAATTTATATATGATTTTTTATAAATGCTTATAAACTCTAATTAATTTTAATTGAGATAAAAAGATGGAGAAAAAATATTTATTTTTTATTTTAGTTGTTATTCTATCAATTTTAGTAGTTGTTGCCATATCTAATCTTTTACCTAGTGATGGAGTAAGTGGTTGGGCTACAAAAGTTTTAAGAGAAGGAAATTGGAGTTCATGTACTGATTCTGATTTAGGAATAAATTATAGTCTTAAAGGAACTATTGCTGCCACATTAAATGATGGATCGGTTAATACTTTTATAGACACTTGTATTTCAAGTATTATTATTAGGGAAGAGTATTGTGCAGATAATAAACTTCCTTTATATGTCGAAATTGAATGCAATGCAGGTTTAGAATGTTTAAATGGAGCATGTGTAAATGTCTCAAATTCGGAGTCTAACATAATAACTTGTTCAGATTCAGATGATCTAAATTATTCTAAGAAAGGAATGGTAACTTACACAAATTCTAGCGGAACTATATTGCTTCAAGACATATGCGCTGGGCAAGATTCTCTAACAGAATTTTATTGTCAATCTTCTTCAACATATAAGGCCCAAACGATTACTTGTTCTTCTGGGAAAATTTGTAGTAATGGAGCATGTATAGATAATGAAATTCTTACTCAAGAAACACAAAATAACATAAACTCTACTAATCAAACTCAAAATAATACTAGTGAAACTTCAACAGAAGAAAATCTAAAAAACTCCCAAAATAATTTTGAGTCTTCAGAAGATTCAAACATAGACTCTGGTGGATTTCCTACATCAAATAATACTCCAAGCGTTTCTTCTGAAAATGAAAACTATCCAAATGTTAGTGATTGTGAGTTAGATGATATTGAATGTTTGGTTGAAAAGTTAAATCAGGAATGTGAGCCTACAGGATTAGTGATTAAAGATATGTATTGTTGTTCTGTCGATGGTATATGGACTCTTCAATTAGAAGAAGGAAAATATTGTGAAAATAACTTTGAATGTACAAGCTACTCCTGCTTAGATAATAAGTGCATTGATAGAGAAATTTGGTCTAAGATTGTAAATTTCATAGCTAAATTCTTAGATTAATTTCATTAGATTTATAATCTCTAATTGATTTTTATTTTCATGTTTATAAAAGAGGCGATACCTTCTATAATAAAGGACTCAAGAAATAAGAAAACTATTCAAATAGAGTTATATACTTTCGAAGGAAAGTTTAAATCTTCAGCTCCAAGTGGAAAATCAAGAGGAAAAAGTGAAGTAGATCCATATAATTCAAAGGGAATTGAAAAAAGCCTAAGTCTATTAAAGTTATTTTGTAAAAAAATTCAGGATACAAATTTTAAGATAAAAAAGATTGATGATTTGAAATCTTTAGTTGAAAAAGTAAAAAGGTTTGAGAGCAAATACGGAAGACTTGGAGGAAATTGTACTTATGCACTTGAAAGTGTTTTTTTAAAAGCTGCAGCAGCAGATAATAATTGCGAAGTCTGGGAATTAATCCATAAAGATATGTATCCAGGGAAAAAACCAAAAATGCCAATGCCTGTTGGAAATTGTATTGGTGGAGGGCTTCATTCAGAATTTGTCAGAGGAAAAAGGCCGGACTTTCAGGAATTTTTATTAATCCCAAAAGAAAAATCTTTTTGTCATGCCGTAACAATAAATCTAAAAGCATACTATAAAGCAAAATCTATTTTAAAGTCAAGAAGGATAAATGATGAAAACGCAGTTGAAACTTTTAAAACCAATGAAGAAGTTTTAGAAGTATTAAGTAAGATAGCAAAACAATACAAACTAAGAATTGGTTTAGATATTGCTGCCTCGAGTTTCTTTGAAAAAGGCTATTATAAATATAAAAATAAAGAGTTAATAAGAGATAAGGTAGACCAAACAGATTATATAAAAAATTTAATAAAAAAATTTAATATATTTTATGTTGAAGATCCTATGCAGGAAGAAGATTTCTCAGGATTTAAAGAAATATTAAATTATACAAAAGATAATAATCTAAAAACACTGGTTGTTGGAGATGATTTGGTTACTACTAACATGCGTTTAACTATGAGGGCTGTTGGTAGCGACTCAATAAATGCTATGATAATAAAGCCAAATCAGATAGGTTCATTAATAGAAGTAAAAAAGGTAGTTGAATTTTGCAATAAACATAATATAATTAAGATTTTTTCCCATAGGTCTGGAGAAACTTCTGATAATATATTAGCAGATTATTGTATAGGTTTTGAAGGAGATTTCATAAAAACAGGAATTTATGGGAGGGAAAGGTTAATAAAACTTAAAAGAATAATTGATATAGAAAAAACTCTGAATAGATTTTAAATGATTAGTGAAAAAAAATTTCCAATAATTGAAAGAGTAAAAGTCGCCGATTCTACTTATGAATTAAGATTTGGAATTCCAAAAGGAGAAGAATTTAATTATCTCCCCGGACAATATGTAGTAGTAAGAGTTAATAAAAAAGTTGCTGATTCAAAAGGTCCATCAAGATCATTTTCAATTTCTTCAAGTCCAACAAATAAAAAATATATCTCAACTTGTTTTAGATTTAGGGATGAGATTTCAGAGTTTAAAAATGAGATAATGAATTGTGAACTTGGAACAGAAGTCTTTATAAGAGGTCCTCTTGGAAAATTTACTTTGACAGAATCAGAAAAAAACATAGTTCTTATTGCAGGAGGTGTTGGAATAACTCCTTTTATGAGTATGATTTGTTATTTAACAGAAAATAAAAATAAACAAAAAATAACTTTAATTTACACAAATCGGGGAGAGGAAACAAGGGCTTATTCAAAAGAATTAAAAGATCTAGAAAAGAAGAATAAAAATTTAAAATTAGTTATTAGAGATGAGAGAGTTACACTAGACTGCATTAAAGAAAAAACAGATATTAAAGAATCTATTTATTATATTTGTGGAACAACAGCAATGGTTTTAAGTGTTGTAGAAATGTTAAAAGAACTTGGAGTATCTGAAGACAGAATAAAATTTGAAAAATTCTCAGGCTATTAATAATTATTAATAATATATAAACTTATAAAGATATTATTCCTAAAAATAAATGTATGAAGAAAGAATTCCTCATTATCTTGTTCCTCTTCTTTTTTTAGAAGCTTATTTTATAAGTAGTTTAGAAAATCCTCTTGCACCCTGTAGAGAATCTCTTCTCAGTAGAAATTCTAGACCTAATAATAGTCTAAGAAGTTATCCATACGAAAAAAGAATAAGGAATCAAACATCAAAGCCAGTTATCAAAAGGAAAAACAGTGAAGATTAATTTTTTGTAACTTCTCTAAAATTTAATAATATATATTCTAAAAATTTTCATTCCAAGAATCATAGTCTAATTTAGACAAATCTTCAAAATTTATAGGTTCTCCTTTATATAAGTCTCTTTCTTCCTTGCTATTCTTTGCAATTCTTTTTCCCCTAATTTTATGTCCAAGAAGATAAATCCAGCTATTCATATTTCCTTTGATTATTCTCTGAAAAAAAGTTTTTGATGGAGAAATATCAAGGTCAAACCTCACAAGATCAATTGCTCCAAGAAACGGTCTAGAAGATCTAGATTGATGGGAGCTAATTATAAAATCATCAACCCAGCGAGAATAGCTAAGCTCCCTTTCTTTAGATTTTTGTGTTAATATTTCATCTATAGAATAGAGGGCTCTAGAAAACAAAGCATTTGAAACTGGTGAGCCGACAGGTAAGCCTTCTTTATCTTTATAATCAATAGTACATAAAGTATAAAGTAAATCAACATCTTCATCTGGTTCATCTCTACCAAGAGCTCTAACTAAAACTGGATAAGTTAAATAGATAGGAATTCTTTCATGAGCTTTTTTCAAATCAAAAGAAAGGGCACTTCCCATTGGGACATGTTTTGATAAGCTTCTAAGTGGGTCATATCCTTTTTCTCCACCATGGCACGAAGAATGAACTCTTTGAGTCTTTATTAAAGGCAATACAAAAGTCCTAAGAAGATTATCTAGTTCTTCATTTGGAGTTGTTATCAACCTAACTTTTTCATTTTCTTTTTTTAATGGCCACTGTCTATAAAGAGATTTTTCTCCTTCACAGGATTCAGCTAGATTTTCAAGTGATCTTTTAAGATACTCTTTTTGTCTATTAAATGGATCGAAAAGTAAGCCTTCATAGTCAGCAACTTTTTTTCCACAGGATAATATTGCATCCGAAAACCTCTCCCTCACATAAGAATCTTGAAGGATTTCTGGAATTAAATGAGTCTCATACCTCTTCATATTTTTATACAAAAAACAGTCTATATAATCTTTTTTATAATTAAAGCAATATGTTACAAACCCTAAGACTTATAAAGTCAAATTTCATCCATTTTTTATCGGGTGCAGAACCTAAAAAATTAGGCAGTAGCAATAACTTTCAAGTCTTAATTATATAAAAATGACAAAAATAAAAAAAATAGAAGAAAATTTTAATGAAGGTTCAAACATAAATGAATCTTCTGAAGAATTAGAGGAAAAACAAAAAAAGAAAACAAAAAAAGAAGGGGATGATAAGACGGAGGAAAAAAAGGATGATCAAACAATTTTAACTCCTCTTGAAGATTATATTAAAACAGCTTCTTATCTTGGAACAAAAGTTATTACTCCAACAATGAGAAAATATGTCTATAGAAGAAGGTTGGACGGACTTGCAATTTTAAATACTCTTCTTGTCGACAAGAAATTAGCAGAAGGAATTAATTTTGTAAAAAAATTCAAGCCTGATGAATGGACTATATGCTGTAAAAGAGAGTCAGGTTGGCGTGCAGCTAAGATGTTTTCAGAATTAACTGGAGTTAGACTTTTTACAAAAAAATATCCTTCTGGAGTTTTAACAAATACAGAATTAGATAACTTTATTGAAACAAAAATGATCTTCATAGGTGACCCTTGGCTTGACAAAAATGCTTTAGCGGATGCAAAAAAAGTTAGAGTTCCAGTGATAGGAATTTGTGATACAAATAACCACACAACGGATCTTGATGTAGTAATAATTGGAAATAATAAATCAAATAAATCTTTAGGATTATTTTTTTATCTTCTTGCAAGAGAGTATATGAAAGCACATAATATAGATAAAAAATTACCTACTTTAGAGGATTTTGTTGGAGAAGAATTGGTCTTGGAAGAACCAAAGAAAAAGAGGCTTGCAAGAGAAAAGAAAGAAGCAGAGTTAAAGAGTGCAGAAAAATCTATTGAAGAAAGAATGAAAGCAATTGCAGATAAGGCTGATGAAGAAGCAAGAGCTGGAATGGATGAATTAAAAAGAAGAGAAAAAGAATCTGAATCAATACATCTAGGAGAAGAAGTAGAAGAGGGTGTTTAGTTAAACTTTTTGTAACAAAAATTAGTATAATTTAGAGTAATTTTTTTGTTATTTATGATTGATTTTAATCTAATGTCTTATTTATACGATACCTTAATTCATAAGGTATAGGATTTGGATCCCAAGGTTGTGGTTCCCCGCATTTATCTGCCAAAGCAGTATATTCGTAGTGGTTTTTATAGTGATCAAAGTAACTATATTGGGCCTGTATATTTTGAGCTAATCTTGAAGCAGTTTGTTTGTCTGGACATGGACCTATAAAAGTATATTCTCCATATTTTAAGATTTTAACATAAAGTTTTTCTTCTCTCATTTTATTTTTTACCTCCTTTCATTTTTTGTTTTGTCATTAAGATCTTTGAGAAAATATGGTCTAAAGAAGTTTGTTGTAGAGATTTAATCAACAAAAAAATTTAAGAGGCGTTTAACCTTTTTTATTATCTCTTTTTAAAAATTAATATAATTTAGGGCGCCCAATTCCCAGTGCAATCTCCAAATATTCCTGTTTTGAAATTAATTCCCACAACATTTGAAGATAGACTATTTAGAGAGATAGAAGAAGGAGTACACAGTGCAGAGGTTCTAGATATTGGGTTGGCAATTCCGCCAGATGTTGGCTCTGGAAAAAATACAAAGTCTGAATTGCAATTTTCTGCAACTGGCACTCTATTTATGAGATCAACAATTTTTTGCAGGATCTTTGCAGCATCAAGAGCAGAAATACCTCCATTTCCAGTTGTATCGCAGATTACGTCTTGTTTATCTGTAAAGGTTATAAGCCCAACAACTCTTTGTAATATCCTTGCGGCATCAAGTGAAGAAATAGATCTTTTATCATTTCCAGAAAGAGCTTTTGAAGGAATAATCTTATAGCTTCCCTCTATAACATTTGAAAATGAATAATTTCCATCTGAATTTGTCATTGTTGTTTGAATAATCTGCCCACTGATGTTTTGAAGTTTAACTTCTATGTTTGGAACAGCATTCCCATTTGAATAATAATTTATGTTCCCTAAAAGAGAATAAGTATTTGAAGGAGCAGAGCCAACAATAATAGTTGTCTGTTTTTGAATTTGGCTTCCATCAAGACCATTGCATGTTAGAGTATAAATTGTATTTGTTATTAAAGGACCAACAGGAATTGAACCAGAAGTGCCAGTATATTGTCCTGGAGAAATTAAGCAAGTAGTTGTATAGACAGAATTCCAAGATATTGTAGAAGAACCTTGAAAAGCAACAGAAGAAGGAGAAGAAGAAATAGAAGCACTTGGAGGATTTTGATTCACATTATTCAATACACCTTTAATTTCACGAACGAGGAAATAATCATGATTTAGAGAGTTATCTAAAACTAAAAGGTTTCCTTGATTATCTAAATAACTACTTTGAAGATCAGAAAATGTAGCGTTAGACAACAACCCTCCATCTCCAAGATCATCTAATGGATTTCCCCCCTCTCCATCTTCACTATATGTGAGATAACCATTTCCTCCAATAGTTCTTATTATTCTATTATCTATTAAACGTATACGTCTATTAATTTGATCAGCTATAAAAATTAAAGATCCATCTTCACTAACATCAATTCCTTGTGGATCTTTAAATGTAGCATCAATAGCAGGGCCATTATCTCCAAGATCATCTAATGGATTCCCTCCCTCTCCATCTATACTATTTGTTCCAAACCCAGTTCCTGCAATCCTAATAACAGCTTTATTAGATGTTATTTTATAGATGCTGTTTGTATTTACTTCAGCTATATAAAAATTACCGAAATTGT
>Ga0209541_10002342_pt1 | contig 36005 bp, 44 predicted proteins | sample RifCSPlowO2_01_FD_184027 | JGI IMG/M metagenome (GOLD analysis project Ga0209541, IMG submission 184027) | Groundwater microbial communities from Rifle, Colorado - Rifle CSP2_plank lowO2_0.1 (SPAdes) (version 2) | ecosystem: Environmental > Aquatic > Deep subsurface > Groundwater | place...
ACTCAGGAAAATTATTTTCTAAAAATCTTATTATTTTAATATTGTTTATTTCTAAAATATGTGCATTCTTTGTTCTGTCTGGATGATGTCTGATTATTGCATCAAAATTAAATAATTCTTTGATTGCTTTTTTATGATGCTCTAATATTGGAATATGCGCATCTGTTAATCTCAATGAAAACTCTGAAGATTTATGGCCATCGCCCATATAATAGCCAATAAATTCAGCTAACTTGGGAGTCAGTTCTTTTGGAAGAGATACAATATCTTTTCTCCTTGAATCATAATCTATATTTGTTTCAAGAATAACTTTATTAGATTCACTTGAAGGTTTATGCAGAAGGTTTGATGGCAAAAGAGTGCCTTTCTTTAATTCTGAAGCTTCTACTTCCTTTATTTTTAAATCTTCAACAATGAAAAACCTGTGATTTGGAGAAGATTCTATTCTTGAATAAGGGGTTTTGATAGAGAGTACTTTTTTATGACCTGTCGTTTGGGTTTTTTCTGTAACTTTTGAAGGAATATATTTGCCTGTATGCCAATCTAAAGAGATTACGTTTTCACCTACTTGAATGTCGTCTATTTTTTTGTAACCATTTTCAGTCAGAACTGGATAATTAGGGGGAAGACAGTGGTCAAGATGAGCATGCGATAATACTATAGCGTCGATAGAACCAAGGTCTCCAATTTCTGAAACATCTAGATAAGGAAACTTTTCGGGACCTTCTATTATTCCAGGGTTTATTCCGCAATCAAAGACTATTTTCGATTTTGGAGTTTGAAGCAATAAACATGAACGACCTACTTGTCTTCCTGAGCCTAAATATGTTAATCTGACCCACATATCCATCTTTTCAGGATTCCAATTTTCATATATTTTCTTTCCTATTTCATTAAGGAATTTTTTTCTGTAATTGTTATTTGCATATAAAACTGCCCTTATTTTTTCAGTTATTTTAGAATGTATTGCAGGGCTTCTCTGTGTTTGAGCAGTCCACATTGTTGAGTCTCTGATGTCTTTAATTATTGAACCTTGTTTGCCTATCACTATTCCAGGGCGTTTTGCTTCTATGACTACGATGCTACGAGGAAAGTCAAAGATTATGCTTTCTATTTCCGCTTCTGCTGGGACTAACTCTCGAATTGTTTTTTCAGTTACATCTTCGGGGGCAAGAATACTGCTATCGGCGCGAAGTTCTATTCTTTTTTTTACTTTTTGGACTATTTCTCTAACTTTTTCGTCGCTTTTTTTGAAAAATTCTTTATCTGAAATGTATAAAACTATGTTTGCCCCTTCAAAAATGGCTTCGCTAACTACTCCATTTGGCAATTCGCTTTTTATCGTTTTCAATATTTCACTCATTATAGAACTCTACTTTGCTGTTTCAAAAGAAGATCTTACCTCTTTATCTACAACTTGCTTAATTTCACCTTTCTTAACTGTGTAGATGTCAATTCCTGCCCCTACTGATGGCTCGCGAGCCATTGCCGCACGAATACACTTTGTTGCTAAATCGATGCCCTTATCTAAGCTCATGTTTTTTTCGTATTCTAAGTCTAAAATAGGGTGTGCTTGCATTATTCCGCTACCAGTCGCAACACATGTTTCATGTTGTTGAATATATCCGTCCGGTGAAATATCATATAAGTACAATCCTTTTTCGTCGTATCCTGATAAAATAAAGTGAGTTATGCTTGGAATTATCGAAGGCGTACGGATGTTCCCATAAACCATGTTTGCTAAGAAACTTGCTGCTTCAGGAACGGTTATTTTTTCTTTTGTTCTTAATTCTTTCAATTTAAATTCTGCTCTTAAAATTTCTAGAACTTTTCTTGTGTCTGATGCTGTTCCCGCAGTTGTAGCAACCATTCTATCAGTGACTTCTAAGATTTTTTTTGCTGTGCCTGCTAAATATGAAACGCCTCCACCTTGACCACCGTAGGACTGACGCCTGTCTGCCGCTACAACTATGCCGTCTTTGCAGACTATGCCTATGGTTAACGTTCCAGTCTTTAGAACGTGCTTTGCAATTTCTTGATCCATTATAAAATAGAAAATACCTCTTAAGTTAGACTTTAAACAGAGTATTTAAATTTTCCTGTTCGAAAATTTAATCGATAAACTAACTAAGTGTTCAGTGAGTCTTGAAATGTCAGTAAAGAAATGTTAATAAAGAGCGATACATCTCTTTTTATATGTTTACGAAGAAACAAGAGTTTGAACTTTTAACCGCAATTAAAGGAAGGGGAGAGATTCCTTTAAAGTTTGCCTATCTCGGAGAGGGAGCTTATAATTGGGTAGCTATTGCTCAAGAAAGAGCAAAAAAAGGAGGAATAAACTTGATAGAAAGAAAGCTATTAAGTTCAAGAACTGAAGATTTTCTCAGAAAATATGAAGGGGTAGGTCAGCTTAACGTTATTGATATTGGTTGTGGAGATGGAACACCAGCTTATCCAATATTAGAAAAACTCAATGAGAAAAAAATTAAGTTTAATTATGTGCCTGTTGATATCTCTGAAGAAATGTTAAACCTAGCAGAGAAAAAGATAAAGAAGGATTTCAATGTAAATTCAGATAAGGTTTTGTTAGATCTTGATTCTGGACAATTCTCAGACAAGATTTATGGTTTAAGAAAAGAAAGTACTGCAAACTTACTGCTGTTCTTAGGAAGCACTTTAGGAAACTTTTCAGATATGAATAGAGTACTATCAAACATATTGGAATCTATGAGTTCTGAAGACTATTTAATTATTGGAATGGAAATGACTAATCTTGTTAAAGCTGAACAACTTATTCCCCATTACACTGCAGAAATAGTGCAAAATTTACTAAAATTTATACCAAATAAAATTGGCTTCAATGATAGCAATTCTGAAAATGTTGTTAATTGGAATGCTAATGAAAATAGAATAGAAGTTAAGTTGAAACTTAAGAAAGATGTTGGTGTAAAAGTCGGTTCAGAGTCTTTTACATTAAAGAAAAATGAGTTAATTCTGCTTGGGAGATCAGCTAAGTTTACTGAATGGACATTTACGAAATTGTTATCTGATGCAGGTTTTAGGACAGAACTTCTAACTACAAGCGAGGATAGAGGGTATACACTTTCAATGATACAACCAACAAGATATTCAGTCTAATTGGAATATCTTCAAATACCTACTGGATATTGGACAAATGTTTCAATAATAATTCTAAACTTTATCGTTCTCGACTACTACTGTCGAAACTCCGTTAACTTTTCTAAAACGAATAACATGGTCTACGAAACCTTCCATTTTTGATTCGTGGCTGACTATTAGGAGTTGTTTTAAATGCATTTCCTGAAGCATATCTCTTACTTTGTCTAATTGTTGTTCTGAGAAACCTTCTGTTGGCTCGTCTAGAATTATTACATCTTGAGTCTTTATTTTACTTAAAATTGAATTTATTAGCTGGTTTAATGCTAGTCTGTAGGCTAACGCCACAGCTGTTCTTTCTCCTCCTGAAAGGAATTGATAGTCCAGTTCAAATTCATTGTGAACTATGACTGGAGAGAAATTTTCGTCTAAGTAGACCTCAAATGAGTCTGTTGTAAGCACTGAAAACCATTTATTGAAGATCTTGGTGAATTCTTTTCTTAATGCTATTAGAATATTTTTTTCTGTGAATTTGATGAGGTTTGAAAAATTGTTTGAAAGCCAGTTTTCTATATCTAACATTGAGATTAATTTTTGTCTTGAACGTTCACCAATGTATATTTCTTTTTCTAATTTATTTATTTCTTTGTTTATTAACTCAGTTTCTTTTCTTATTTCTGCAAATTCTATTTCTTTTTTTTGTTCCGATTCTAATATTTTTGATAATTCTTCTTTTTTAATTTTTAATAAATTCTCGAATTTTGTATACTCCAAGGAATGTTTTTTTAGCGAGTCTATGTGTTCGTTAATCAATACTAAATCTTTCTCAATTGACTCCTTATTTTTTAGAAGTTCTTCTTTTTTCTTAATATATTTATCTATATTCTCTTGTTTAACATTCTGTATTTCTATTGTTATACGCTCATGCTCGAGATTTTTTAAATCTTCTTTTTGTTTCTTTAATTCTGTTTCTATTCTAGTTATTTCTGATGCTAATGCCATTTTATTTTTTTCTATTTCTTTTATGCTTGATTCAGTAGCATTCATGATGTTGTGTTTGTGGACCTCTGGGACGTCTTGAAGACACGTTGGGCAAAAATTCATTTGAAAGACCCTGCTTTTTTTACTTAATTCTTGATTTTTTAGAATATCTAGCGAGTGATTTTTAGAATTCAGATCTAGGTATTCTTTGTCCAATAACTCTATAGTCTTCTTTGTTTTAGATATTTGTTCTAGAATTGTACTTAATTTTGTATATTCAGGTTGTATTTTTGTATTTCCTATAGATTCATCTATTTCTTTTATGTCTTTTAAAATTCTCGAAATTTGTTCTTGTTTATTGTTTGCCATTATTGCAGACTTTTCTATTTCTTTTTTGAAATTTTCTTTTTCAGTGACTAATTGAATCAGAGAATCTACTTCTTTTTGTTGAATTTCTCTAGCGTTTTTTGATTGTTTTATTTCTTCTTCTTTAACTAATATTTTAGATTCTAGAATTTTTATAAATTTTAGATTTGAGTCTAGCTCGTTTCTTTTTACGTCTAGAAGGGCTGACTCTATCTGAAGAGTTCTAGACTCCTCGCGAATCCACATTATTATTCTTTGTGCGTTGTCTTGAATGCGTTTGTATTTGTCTACTCCGAATACATGCCTTAGAACATCTAAACGAACTTCAGTATCTTCAATAATTATTTGTTTCATCTCTTCTTGTGGTGTGTAAACCGTATATCTGTAAACAAGATTATTTTTTCTTACGAAATCCATTGGATAATTCAATAATTCTATTATTTTTTGTTTGACTTCGGTTACAGACGACTCGAAACGAATGTCATTTATTGTTATTGCTGCAAAATCTTGATTTATAGACTTTGCATTTCTTTTAAGTCCACGGTCAATTACAACTTTTATTCCATCTATATCTATTTCTAAAGATACTTCGCCATATTCTTCGCTGTTAGATAATAACGATGAACCTCTCTGCCCTGGCTGGAGTCCGAATAAGGCATATTCTATGGCTAAAAGAACTGTTGTTTTTCCTGAACCTACGTCTCCTGCCAATAAGACTGCTCCTTCCGGGAATTTTATTTCCGTTTCTTTGTAACTTCTTATATTCTTCAGGCGTATATTTTTGAAAATCATGGGAATAATATCCTTTTTGAATCTGCAAATAATCTATCTTCGAATGTTCTTGATATTTCATCTTCTTTTTTTTCTAAATTAAGAGTTGACAGCAGTAAAGGGATGTGTTTATTTAGTTCATGAGGATTTTTTATGCAAAAGTTATTTACTATTTCTTTCTCGAAGTCTTCTGTTTGAGGAGATACATCCATTTCTACAATGGGAAAGAATAACTTTGTTGTGTTTTTTAAGAAACAGAAAACTCCTTGACTTCTTGCGAATTCCTCTATTTTGTTGAAATTTATGTCTACTATCTTTCCTCGTTCTAAGACTCCTTTTAATTTTAATATTAGTATTTTATCTTTTAATGGTTGATTTTTTAATTCTTTGATTATTGTTTCAGTGCCTTCTAAAGAATCTGTTATTTCTAAGTCTAAAACTAAGACATCTTTTAATTTTATATTGTGACGTTTTATATTTTTATTTGTGTCGACTATGTAAAAAGCTCCGTATTTTAAGTCCTCTAATTCGCTTGCATTATTTGGATATATTGGACCTCCATATACTGCATTTTCTTTTTCGTACAATAGATGTAAATGGCCTAGAGCAATGTAATCTACTTGAGGAAGAATTTTTCTATCTACTGATGGAATGTCTAATGTTGGGAGTGCGTCTTTTAATGTTGTGTGAAGCATTAAAATTTTAAATAATCCTGGAGCATCTTGTAATCTTATTTTAGGAATATCGTAGACCTCAAGACCAGTTTTTTTACCTGGGAAACCGTAAATGGCTACGTTTTTGTAAATTGTGGGTTCTAAGATTATCGAGCCGTTTCTTTCTTCTGATTTATATACATTTACTGCGAAACCTGATTTTTCTAGAACATCTAGAAAGCTTTTTCCTGAAATTGAGTAGTCATGACTACCTGCTATGATAAAAACGGGTATGTTTGCTTCTTTTAACTTTCTAAACTCGTTAAATGTGTCTTTTATTATTTCTATTGGGGGATATGCCGAGTCGAATAAATCGCCCGCTATTAAAACAAAATCAATTTTTTCTTTTTTACACATATCTAAGGCATATTTGAAGCTTTCAAAGTTTAAATGCTGTAATTCAGGGTATCTCCAGCTACCTAAGTGACAGTCTGCTAGATGCGCGAATTTCATGATATTTTTCTAGTTGTGGAGTTTATAGGATTTGTTGTGATTGCGGTTTGGAGGGTTTGTTGTTATTTGTATTTATCATCTATATCCTGAGATCTGTGCTCTGGGTATCTTGGGGGATTTTGCCTTATTCTTGGAGGTTGATATATATTGTTAGTTTTAGGAGGATTTCTGTCCTGCCATCTGTAAGATTCACCGTCGCTTTCGCCTGAATGATATTTTTCTTCCAAATTTATTTTTATTGACATGATGCCTTTGTGATGTGGATAGTTTATAGAAGTTTAGTTACTATTGAAGTGGAAATGTCTGCTTAATTACTGCGTTGTTAAATTCTTCTTTTGTCAATTTTCCATCTGCGTATTTTACAACATTCTCAGTTGTGACTGAATATTCTTCTACTTCGCTTTGGGTTAATATGTGCACAGTTATTTTATCTGCATTGTGTGAGAATCCGGTTGCTGCTCCGTAAACAAATGACAAGACATCTTCTTTATTTTGTACTTGAGGTATTGAAAGTGCAATAAGTGTTTCTTTTTCTTGCACGTCGATCATTGCGTCCGTTATTCCTGCTTCGGAAAGTAATGAATACAATTGCGAGTTATCAGGATTTAATTCAATATCTTCTTCTATTGAAACTGCTTCTCCGGGTGAGCCCTTTTGTAAAAACCAAAATACTGCTCCTGCAATAATAACTAATAGGATTAGGAAAATCCATTTCTTTTTTCCTTTACGAGGAATTTGTTTTTGATTATCTTTTGTTCCCATGTTATTTTCTCCCTACTTTTGCAAGATTATATGTTGTCGTTGTTGTTGCAACTTTTGCGCTTGCACCATATGTTAATCCAGCATACATATTTTTAGCATTATTGTTTGCACTTAACGGAATGCTTGTAGAGGGTGTTCTAGGAGGATTATTATTAACGTTCAAACGATATATTCCTGCATTATTGCTATATCTCGATGCAACTCCGTATGTAGGCAATCCTTCTCCTGGACCTCTTATTGATTCTTGATATAGTTGGTTTGCTGCCCATTGTGCTATGGGAGTAGTGTAACCTATCATATTTCCTTGTACTCCTGATACAATCGGAGTTGTTGGTCTGCTAGGAAGGGTTATAATTACAGGCCTATTCTCAACTCGCGGAGTAACTAGCGCGGACTCGCCATTATATTGCATATTTGTAGGATTATTAACTGTAAATGTTTCAAGAACTTCTTTTTTTTCAGGAGTGAAATATAAATTTAGTCCAGCTACTATTGCTTTATTAGTAATGCCGGAGCCACTTAAAACAACATTGCCGTTTTTCACTGCTTGTTGGATAGTTACACTGGGATTGCCACTCTTGACTAATTTATTCATAAATTCAGGGGATGTTTTAATCGTAATAGAAAACTCTTTTGTTGAAGGAGCTTTTTCTATTGACTTTATTTTCGAGCCTTCAAAAGAGACTAAATAATTCTCCTTAACACCTTCTTTGCTAGTAACTAATAGCCCTATTTCTTTTCCACCTAATATGTCTATTACCTTAGTAGGTGCTCTTTCAATAAGCGGGTTAATGGAATCTATTATTGGAGGAATATTCTTTGGAGGAATTAATGTTTTCTCGCAGTCCCATGTTTGACAGCTAAATGTTGCCGAGTAAGTTTTAGAGCTATTTGCTGAAGATCGGCTAACAGATAGAACTTCGGAATAAACGTAAACTACGCTGTTTGGACCTTGAGGGGCAGGACATTTTTTAGATTCTATAACATCGCTATATGTAAGCACATTTGAGCCTTGAACTGCAGAAGCGTCTCGGAATGCTTGATTCCATCTATCGACATCATATGAGGGCATTTTTTGCATTTCTTTTCTTTGAGACTCGAAGTCACTTGTACCAAATAACTTTTCGTGATATAATCCGCTGTCAGTTCCTGAAGTCGATCTAGTCATCTCCCAATTATCATGTTCTCCAGATTTACACTTTGCAAGGATTCTATCATGAGTATCTTTAAATTCCTGAATTACATCTGCAGGCCAGTTCTCAAGATTATTGAAACCAATATTTGCAGAACCTTGATATCCTGTAGTCACATGTGTGGGCGTTTCTCCAAAAAGGTCTTCTGCAAAAACTAATGGAATGAGAGTTAAGGATAGGATTATAAATAATATTGCTCCTCTTTTCATTTATTTATATATTCGTGAATGTATTTAAAGTTTACCGATGGGATTTGTTGTTTAAAATTTTAGTTTAATTTCTAAGACTTCTAGGTTTTCGAAGAAAATCTTTTTACTTGCTATTACTTTCGAGGTTAGATTTTCTTTTTCCAATAATTTGTTAATTTTATCCATTGGCGTCAATGAGGAAACTAGCAAAAGTATAATTCCATCTTTTTCCAGATGCTTTTTTACTTGGTCCAGGAATTTTAAAATTAATTCGTCTCCTTCTTCTCCGCCTGTGGTTGCTAATTTGCTTTCTTCGTCTTCATATTTATCTTCTGCTAAATACGGAGGATTGCATAATATTAAATCAAATTTACCTTTTACTTTTTGAAATAGGCTTGAGCGTATTTTTTTTATCCTATTGTCAGTTATTGAGTCTAAGGCACTTTTATTTATGTCTACTGCCGTGACTGATTTTGCCACTGATTCCAGGGCTTTTTTTGCTAAAATTCCTGATCCTGTGCACATATCTAAAACAGACTTGTTTTTTGCATATTTTTCTATTACACTCTCAAAAAGAAAAGAATCTTCTGCGGGTTCGTATACTAGACTCATACCAAATTATTAGCTTATCCAATTTAATATTTTATCTTTAAATATTATTACTGAAATTAGTGAACCTACTAGAATCAATAAAATAAAAATCATGAATATGAGTTTTCCTGTTCCCCCAGGATTATATTTTGTTGAAGGAAGCGGTTTTAATATGTATTGAGGGGCTGGAGGAGTTTGAATTTGTGGAGATACTTGAGAAATTGGAGGAGTTGGAACTGAAGGCATTCCTTGTGTTTGCGGTTGATTTTGATTTATTGTCTGGGAAGTTACTTGAGAGTTTGGATTGCCTTGAGTAGAAGATTGTTGAGGTATTGCGTTTGTGATATAAGTAAGGGCTTGCTGAACTTCTTGTGCTGGATAACCTGAATTAATTAGAGATTGAGCTACTCTTGCAGGATTGCCTCCGTGCTCAATTGCATTCTTTAACATCCCAAGTATATCTTCTCTCATGCTAGTGTTACTGACTGACCATTTGAAAGTAAATGAACATTATAACCTTTTTTGTATCCCATTTCTTCTGCAACATGCATTCCCGGAATTGTTTTTGCATGATCTCCATGTGAAGGAATGACATTTTCTGGATTTGTTAATTTTATTAGTTCCATTAAATCTTCTCTTGAACCGTGTCCTGAAACGTGAAGATTATCGAATATTACTGGATTGAATTTCTTTAATCTGTTTTGTAAGTCACTTCTGCTTGCGATTGTTTCTGGAGCTGGAATTGTTTTTGATGAAAATATTATATGATCTTTTTCTTTTATTTTAAAGGGTAGCTGGTCTCGAGCCATTCTATCTAAAATTGAGCCTTTTTCTCCCTGATGACCTGTGCATACAATTAGATATTTACTTCGGTCTTCGTTTGCTTGTTTTAAGAATTTTTCGACTTGTCTCTTATATGTTGCCATTATAATATCTTTTTTGAAAGGAACTTGATTTATGACTTCTCCAGCTGAAACGTATTTTGCTAGACTACGGCCTACAAAAACGATTTTTCTATCTAGTTTTTGTCCGAAGTCAACTATGGATTTTAATCTTGCAATGTGAGATGCAAATGTCGTTACGACTAAGCCAGATTTGCTATCTTCTGTATTTATTAGAGTGTCTCGGACCATGTCTCTGGCTACTTGTTCTGATGGCGTTTTCTTTTCTGAATGAGCATAAAGACAATTTACAATTAATGCTTTTACTCCTATTTTGGATAGTTCTTTTAGGCGTTTGTAATTTGGTTTGTCTCCTATGACTGGAGTGTTATCTAATTTGTAATCATTGGCATATAGGACTACGCCCTCAGGAGTGTGAACTGCAACTAAAGCGCATTGAAGAGTTGAGTGAGTCATGTTTACAAATTCTACTTTATATTTTTCTTTTCCATTCACTGTTGTGATTCCATTTGGTTTTACTGTATGTAATTTATTAGGAATTGGATTTTCTCTTTCAGGCAATAATGCTTTCAATACTTCCATTGTGTAAGGGGTTCCGTATACTCCCGCATTATATCTGTGAGCTAAATATTGCACTGCTCCAACGTGGTCCAGATGAGCGTGAGATACTAAAATAGATTTAACTTTATGGCGTAACTTATTTTCATCCATGTAATGGTCGTTTGGAAGTGCGCCTATTGCCCTCATTCCGTGCTCAGTAGGTATTTTTTCTTTTTCACTTACGCCTACTAACGCTGGTATGAATAAGCCAGCATCACATAGAGTTACGTCCTCTCCTGACTCGACAGCAGTCATGTTTTTACCAACTTCGCTAAAACCTCCTATTGCATGAATCTTCACCATATTTTGATATTGTTAAGTATGTTTATATAGATAACTGAGTAGTTCTTAAATCTCTATTTTTATAAATATGAATGTAATAATACAAATTAAAGATATTTTCCTCTTGCTCTAGTTGGTTCAAAGTAATAACCTTTAGATATAGGGGTTTGCCTCATTGGAGTCACTCCTTCTTGAACTAAGCCGTCAACTGCTCTTGCAAATTGATCTGCGGGTGTATCTTTAGGAACATGTCTTGACAAATCATAAAGAGACCTTATTGATTCTGGAGGTCTTCCGTCTTCGGATATGCCAACTACAATTTCTTCCTGGACTTGCCTTACAGGATCTTTTTTATCCATGATATGTTAAAACAAGATGAGATTATAAATAAGACTATAAGTAAGCTATATATATTAAAGAATACAAACACTGTTATGGAACATCATATTAATGTGCTTTATGGGGCTGTCGTTCTTTTATTAGTTATTCAGTTAATTTCATTTACATTTATTAGTTCTCAATCTGCTAAATTAATCTCACAACAGCAGAATTTTGAAAAAGAAACTGATGGGGTGATAAATGTTTTGAAACAAGAGAATCAATATCGCATCGGGGAAATAGTTAGAAGTTTGTCTCAACAGAGAACTGATTTTGAAAATCAAATAGAATTTTTGAAGTCGACTCAACAAGATTTTTCCCTTGTTATTGAAGAGGCTATTAAAAAAGTTGTTACTGTAACTACCGACTTGTCTGCCGGAACTGGTTTTATTGTTGCAGATGGAAGTTATATTATCACTAATAATCATGTGATCGAAGGAAGTAATACTATACAAGTTCAAACTTATGCTAATGAAGTATATGTTGCCGAACTTGTTGGTGCTGATGCTAATGCAGATATTGCGGTTTTGAAAATTTCTGGTGAGCTTGATGCGTTTGAATTATCTGATTCTGATGAAGTAGTGATTGGTGAAAAAGTAATTGCTATTGGAAATCCTTTGGGGCTATCATTTACAGTAACTGAAGGAATTGTTTCTGCATTACATAGAGAGGGACCTAACGGGCTTCAAGCATATATTCAAACTGATGTAACTTTAAATCCCGGAAATTCTGGTGGTCCTCTTGTAAATAAAGATGGAAAGATTATAGGAATGGCTAATTTCAAAGTTGGAGGCGCTGAAGCTTTGGGATTTGCGCTTGAGAGTAATACATTACGAAAGACAGCTAATGAGATTGTTAAGATGGAGATAATAGTTTGATATGTTGGCTCTAAAATCCTCTGCGCGAGACAGTAAAAGATATTTATTGATTAAGGGATTGCGTAGTTCTGTTGAAAAGGCGATTCTAGAATATATCGGCGTTCTTGGATGGGCTGAAGCCTCGCCGGTTTTTGTTTCTGAGCACGCTGACGAAGTTGTAGTTTGCGTTAATAGAGAAGCTTTGACTAATGTTCGCGCGGCTTTGGCTTTGGCTAAAGATAATTTGACAGTTTTAAGAGTTTCAGGGACTTTGAAGGGTTTGGAGAAATAAATTTGTAATATAATTAATATTATAAACATAGATTTTAAATTTAATTTATGTCCATTTTTGAACCTATAAATGTCTATTTAGGTCGTGCTGTCGGTCCTTATGAAGAAATTGTATTTAGAGATTTTGTATTGCTTGATATGGGAGATTTTTTGCAAAAACAAGGAATTAATCCAAGCAGTAGTTTTGAAGAATTTAAAATTGTTAAAAAGCCATTTGAATCTATTTTTTATTTTTTCCCTTCTGTTCGTTTAGGCATTGAATATATTTTATATCCTGAAACTGAAATTTGTGGAATTAATATTCTTCCTAGATTTCCTAAAAATTGTCTTGTGGGACAGATTCATAAGCTCATATTGGAGCATGGAAGGAGTAGGGTAAATTTTAAATAGCCTAATATCTGCTGACGTGTGTTAAGAGGTTTACTAATACTACTACTATGGATATGCCAACAGAAATGCAACATCAAGCTATGGGATATGACCGAGCTGCGACTATGTTTTCTCCTGAGGGACATTTGCTTCAGGTCGAGTACGCAGAGAAGACTGTAAAGCTTGGAAGTAATAGTGTCGGATTGGTTTGCAAGGACGGCGTTATATTTGTTGCAGACAAGCGTATTCGTGACAACTTAATTGCTCCTGAATCTGCTGTTAAAGTTTTTGAAGTTGATGATCATGTTATGGCTACTGCTGCCGGAATTGCTTCTGACGCCCGCGTTTTGATTGACCGTGCTCGTTTGCTTGCTCAGCAACATAAAGTCTCATACGGAACGCCTGTAGATCCTATAAGTGTTATACAGATGATTGCAGATAATAAGCAAGCATACACACAATATGGAGGCTCACGTCCGTATGGAGTTTCAATAATGATTGCTGGAGTTTCAAAAAATAGACCTCACCTATATACGTCAGATATTACTGGAAACTTTTTTGCATATAGGGCTAATTCTATTGGAGAGAATGATGAACAAATTAAGGAAGAGTTACGAAAGGGATTCAAAGATGATATGACTATGGATGAGGGAGTTAAGTTTGTAATTAAAATATTTAAGGAAATTCTTGGAAAGAATTTTGAAGTCTCTAGATTCGATGTTGGAATGATTTCACTTAAAGAAGGTAAGTTAGTTAGAGTTCATGGTGAAGATTTGAAGAAGTATGCCAAATAATTCTTAGAAAGTGTAGTATAATAATATACAGCATACATTATTATAGTATTATGCTCTAGTTTAGTTATGAATAAAATAAATGAACAACAGAATGAATCCCATGAAGACAGCAATAAAGAACATATAGCAAGAATTCGTAAAGCTATGGTATCAATTGAGGAAGAAATAAAGCACATTGAATTGCACGCTTAGAAAAATATCTTAGTACTCAGCAACCCTTAAAAAGCCATATAATTTTTGAATTTTATGGATAAAATGGATATGCTTACAATAGATGATATTCGGGCAGGGCTTCAAGTAATTGGAAATCCTAGAAGTTATAAATCAATTGAAACTGGTGCTAGAGAAAAAGGCTTGTATGTTTCAGAGAGACGTAAAAGATTTATCCGTACGAGCAGATTACCTGAATTAATTAGATATTTGGGGGTTTTTACTACTGCTGAAGATTTAACAATGGTATGCAGAGACATTCATCAAGAAAATTAGATAGATATGAGAACTAAATCTTTAAATAATCTATATATCAAATCATTACATGGCAAAAGTTGAAGCACGCATTAAGGTAAAGGGAAAGCAATTTGAGATTTCTGTAGATTTGGATGAAGCTCTTAAAGTGCGTGCTGGAAAGGGAAATGTTTCTGCTGCTTTGAATTCTCCTGCAATTTATACTGACGTTAGAAAAGGGATGACTTGTTCTAAGGCAGAGCTTGAGGCTGCTTTTGATACATCTGATATTTATGTAATAGCTGATAGAATTATGAAAAAAGGTGAGATACAAAAAGATCAAGATTTCAGAGATGCTGAGCGAGAGAAACGCATTAAACAAGTAGTCGACTTAATTATTAGAAATGCAGTTGATCAGCACGGTAGGCCTTATACTGACGATAGGATAAGAAAGGCAATAAATGAAGTACATTTTAGTTTTGATAATAGGCCTGCTGAAGCGCAGATGAATGATTTAATTATCAAATTGGCGACAGTTATTCCAATTAAGGTTGAAACTAAGAAAATAAAGATTACCATTCCTGCCAGATTTAGTGCTCAAGTTTATGGAATGTTAAAAGATTATAAGGAAAGTGAAGAATGGCTTTCAAATGGAGATTTGCAAGTTATCATGAATATTCCTTCTGGGTTACAGATTGATTTTTATGACAAGTTGAATTCAGTTACTCACGGTGCAATTGTTAGCCAAGAGATGAAGTAGTTTTACATAAACTAAGATCTTTTTAGTGCTTTAGGATTCAAAGGAAGTTTTCCTACTGGAATTTGTGAGACTGCCCCTTGTAAGGGTTGAAGTTCCATGCATAGGTTGAGAGTGTCATCTCTTCTTGCCCAATAATAAAATCCGCTTTTTAATACTAAATCAATTAATGAAGAGGGATATTTCTTAAATTGGCCGAGCATAGATTTGTAGGCTATTGTGTCTTTTTCAGGCACTCTAACTATTTCTCTTTTTTTTAAAATTTCATCCATGGTGTTTTGATAATGATTTAAGACGCTTCTGACCAAACTATGCCAATCTTCGTCGAATGTCATTTCTTCAATAGAGATTTTTGCATAACCGATTCCATTTCTTTCTTCAAGAGGAGTTCTTTTACTATAATGTGCCTCTAAGTGGGTTGGAAATAATACTTTTGTAGCCGCATCTGCTTCTGAGCGAGTTCTAAAATTTGGTTTGAAGTCTTTTTCAAGACCGTAAAAAAACAATTTGTCTGCTGATGGGAATTGCAATACTTTGAAAGTTGAGTCTGTTCTAAATTCTCCACAAATACTGCTTAGGTTAGCGCGTGGTGCTGACGCCGAAAGACGAAAAACGCCATACATTCCATCGTTTTCTGGAACTATTCGAGCAAGAATAGATCTTGTTTGTTTTTTCACATCGACATGCGAATAGGGAATTTATAAATCTTTTATTTTTATAATCTAGGAAATTATATATATCATTTTAACCACATATATTTATAAATTAAATTATAGTTTTGTTAATATGAAGAGCAGATATGGAAAGTTAAATGGGGCTCTAGGTCTTGGAGTTATTGCATTTGTTGTTGTGTTGCTCGTTTTCATAGGAATGGCGGGTGCATTAAATTTAGGATTGTATGAATTTAAGACTACATCTTATACTGTTGGAGAGACGATTGATTTTCTTGCAGGCATTAATATAACCTCTAATGAGGGAGTTTCAATTCAAGAAATATCCCTTGAGGTTAATCAAGAAATTGTTTGTGTGTTCGCGGTGTCTGGAGAGGAGTTAAAGGGTTGTGATGGAATAGAGATTTCTGTTGTTCCAAATTCTGCTAACTTTATTTATGGAAATGAGGTTAGTGGGCATCTTGTTTATAATATAAGCATAGACACTCTTCAACCTTATGTTAATGCTCCATCACATAATAATTTTAGGCTTATTACACAAACATTAACTCAGACGCTTAATTCAAGTTTTTATCCAATATTAATTGGGGATTCTGCCAGCCTTAATTTCTCAATGGGAACTTATGATGGAGAGGCAATTTTCTCTGGAATATTTGATAACTCTACACTTACATTTATTGGAGAGGTTCGATGGTTAGGCGATCCAAATATGATTCGTGTTGGCGCAGGAAATTATTTGCCTACTAGTTCAACCTCTGGATCTTTGTTTGTTCATTTTATAAACCCTCAGAATGAAATGGACCCTGGAATGGGATGGACTGGGATATATAATGCTACAGATTGGACAATAATTAGTGTTCAGAATTCGACAGATTCGTTGTCTGGAAGAGTGTTTACTCCTTTTAGTTGAGTAAGTTATGTCAAAGTTTTTTATTTCTTGTGACAATTGCGGATTGACTTCTATGACTGATTGAATTTAGTTACTCGGGGCGATTGTTGGCGAAGGGATCAAAAGACTAATTACAAGAATATATTCTTAATGTTGGATTTTGTTCTATATCTTTGTTGAAATAAAATTATAATTAATTCTATAACTATTATCCCTAGAATTGAGAAGAAAGTGTTTAGAGCGCTTATTCTTAAACCAATAAGATTGAGGTAAAAAATAACTAAAGGAACTACGGCAATACTTAATGCAAAGGACAAAGCTATTCTTTCTATTTGATCTATTCCTTCTTTACCCTTAGGAAAGAAGATGAAAGTTAAGATAAATCCTGGTAAGAATAAGACGTAGATTAATCCGAATATTATTCTTAATGGAGTTATACCTAAACCAGTGATTAATCCTATGATATAAGTTATAACTGCTACGGCTAAGATAATTCCTAGAACTATAGCTACTTTTCCTTTTGTGTTAAAATTATTCCACTTCATTGTCGTTGTCCTCCAGAACTAATATTGATAAAAGTGCTATTAAAACTCCTGCTATAATTGAAATTGCCCAGCTTAACCAACCTAAACTAGATGTTTTTAATTTTATTATCAAAAAGCCGGCAATTGCTAATATAATTATGAAAAGATAGTCTTTCTTTGTAGCCTTTTTTTGTTTTTTAATTTGTGGCTCTGAGAATACGTCTAATATTCCAAGTATGATTACTAAAGCAAGCATATAATTTAAGTTGAGATAATTGGATACAACGCCCGCCCATAATTCTTCGGCAAGAAGCAACACTAGATAAGTTACAAGTAGGACCTGAAATAAATGATTAACTGTTAATGCAATGTTTCCTTTAAATATATTTTTCATGAAAATACTCCTGGTTTGTAGACAGTTATATTTATCCAGTCTATTGAAAATTTATCTCCATTTGCACTTGAGAATTTAGGAATATGAATAGCCATACTTAATTTATCATTAATGGAGTAAGTTTCATATAGCTGTATTTTCTTTCCTACCACTACCCACTGGCCAGATGGTGCGTGACTTAAATTTAATTCATTCCAAGTATAATTCCACTCTTGACTTATTCTTGCACCTAATAAAAATGAAAGGTTAATTGGAGGAATAACCCTCATCTGAATATCTGCATATTCTGATCCTTTTTGAATAGGAGGATTAACATAAACTAAATCATAATTAACATTCCGATAATTTTCAGAGGAGTTATTATAAATTTCAGACATTCTTTCAACAGGAGTTAGATATGGCTTAGCTGTATCTTCTTCTCCCCCAATATCATAGAAGTAATTGAATTCTTGATCAATTATGAAATTTACAGTTATTAGATATCCAAAAATAAACAGTGGAATTGCAATTATAATTAACTTAATCAGTAAAGGAACTCTTGGTTTTTTAACAATTATATTCATAGACATTTCTCCCATTTTCTTCTAAAAACTGATTGAAGCAGGTGTTGTTAAAACTTTTGGTTCCTGTATATAGGTAGATGGGTCTATTTGTGTCGTATCTAGACATCAACTCTATAGTCTTTTCACTGTCTGCACCACGCCAGAATATATTCCACTCTGCTTCATTCCATTTATTTTCGTCAAATAATCCTGGTGCAATAATTGTTCTGTTTGAGTATGCTAAAATCCACGGAGAATATTCTTTTGAAAAAGACATAATCATTGAATTATGTTCTGTAAGGGCAGATAATTCTCTTATCAAATATAAGTCATCTTCTGTAATAATCTGGTTTTTTGCCCCAATAGACTCTTTTGTTATAATGTAGCTGCTTGAAATGAATAGAAGCGAAAGTATTCCTACACCTACCCACTTTTTTTCTTGGATTACTAAACTAAAACCTAGACCTACAAACATAAGCAAGATAATGTCTAAGTGAATGATAAATCTGTTAAAGAAGAATAACTGGAAATATACAATTGAAGCGTTAATTAGTGCCCAAATAACTAGGAAGTCAAATTTCCTTTTTTTTAAGAGTGAAAATATCCCAATTAATGCAAAAGTAAAGTATGCTAAAGTTAGAAATTGATATTGTTTAAATGAAATGAATGTGCCTGGGCTTTCTCCAGCATCTACAAAACTAGATGCAACAGGTTCAATTATTGTAGTAATTGCAGGCCAAAACCTTCCTATGTAAAAAGAAACTGCAATTAGAAGAATGATTATTCCATATAATACATAAGCGAAATATTTCTTGAAGTCATATCTTTTTCTCCAGCCTGGACCAAAAGTGTAGAAAAAGTAAGAAAGACCAAAAAGATAAAATGTTGGTCTGTGTACTGCTCCCAATATCCCACCAAAGATAATAAACAAATAGAGATGTTTTCGTTTATTAGTAGTTTGATATCTTTTTAGAAAACCTATGCTAAAAAGCATTAAAGCTAGACCAAGAACATTTCTAAAATACATGAAAGTAAACGTTAGAAATTGAGTTACAGAAACAGAATAAAATAAAAGAGAAATTAATGCGGGTGTCTTTCCAAGGTATAGTTTAGTGCACCAGTATAAAGCTAGACCAAGAACAACAATTGAGAGAATGAATATCCATTTGATTATGAAATCGGCATTGAAAAATAGCTTTAATGGTTCCATTAAGTAGAGGAAAGCTGGTTCCATTGTTGGGCCAGTTACGATCCATGAGTCATTTCTTTCTAGACCGTATTCTAATGCATACTTGTATATCCCGGCATCATATCCAAGAGGAATATTGCTATTCAAGTAAGGAATTACTCTTAATATAATAATAATTAGAATTGCTAAAACAAATAAAATGTAATGTACTTTCTTTGAAATTTCTTTTTCTTTGTACTCTGAGATTGCAAAAATTCCCAGAAGTGCAATGATTAAAGCAAATATTTGAAAATGCAAGGCATAACGTGAGATGACTCCAAAATACATCACAGCAATCAACACCGAATAAATTACGCAAAGTTGTAAGAAACTATTTGTGAGAATTTTCTTTATCATTAGAGCCTCCTTTCTTGATTAAGAGATAACTGAATATTGGGCCTAGAATGAAAAGCACAATGAATCCTACAAATCTTCCGGCTAATGTAGCCGATAAACTTTGAATTGGAGTGATTCCTAGCGTAGAAGCTGAAAATACTATTATCGCCTCATTTATCCCTAGACCTGCCGGAGTTATTCCAACAATCATCGAAAGAGCACCCATTGCAGATAAGAATATTGCAGAGCCGAGAGTTATATCAATTCCAAATACTTTAAATTGTAATAATAGATTTAATGCAGATAGAAGTAATTGAACTACAGACATAATAATTACCGCTAAGAGGATATTTCTTTTATTTTTAATTAAGTGCCATCCATTTAGAGTACTAATGAAATGATTTACAAACTTATATTTTGTTTCAGGTATTTTTGGAGACAATACAATTACTATCAAGAAAATTAAGAACATTCCTGAAAATATTGTAAATATTGGCCAACTAATTATGTTCTTTGTTAAGTAAATATTCAGAACACTGAACAAACCGAGTATTGAAGCAATAAAGAATGTTAATATGTAAGACGCTGCTAAAGTTGCAAGGAAGTTAGTATAAGAAAAGCCGTATTTTTTCTTTAAGTATATTCCGCGCACAGCCATTCCTCCGCGGAATGGCATGATTAAATTATAGAATCCAGTTACAATTGATAAGCCGAAGCTTTCTTTCTTGCCTAGTTTCACATTGAATGGAGCAAGTAAGTAATATGTAATTACAGACACGGGAATGTATCCTAAAAGAAAGATTATTCCGATAATTATTAGCAACCATGGGTTTTCGAAAGATACTTCCTTGAATGATGAGTAGTTTGATAGGCCGTAGTGTATGAGCCAGGCTATAAGTACTAGTAGTACAATTATACCAAGAATCTTTTTATGTAGATGTTTCATTTTTATATAGCTTCAAAAAAGATTCCCCCATAGTCAAGTGAGAATATTTTTTAATCAGTTTTTTACTCCTCTTAGCTAAAATTGCCAGATTACTTTGATTTATATCTCTTAACGAAATTTGTCCATTTCCTAAAATTTCGTTAAATGCTCTAGATCCATGGGCAATAACGGGTTTATTAAAACTCAGCCCTTCTAAAATTACATATCCAAAAGAGTCAAGATTACTATAATGCACTAAAAGATCACAGGATTTAATTAAAGCTAAGGCGTCATCTCTAAATCCAAGAAATTTAACATTTTTAGATTGATATTTATTTTTATATCCTTGAAGCAACTTTCCACTTCCCAGGATATATAGAATATTTTTCTTGTTAATGGCAGTTAATTCATTAAATTCTTTTATTAAAAGGTCTATTCCTTGGGCTTTTTCTTGCAAATTAAAACCTGTTACTTCTAAAATGAACCTATAATCTTCTGGTATTTTAAGCTGAGATTTAGAGTATCTTTTTACTAAGGCAATATTAGTCAAGTCTATGCCATTTGGTATGACTTTATATTTCAGGTTAACCTCTTTTTCTTTGGAGATAATTTCTTGCAATAAATGATTTGAAGGAAATGTAACTTGATTTGCGGAGTGAACACATAATCTGTTAAATGGGATCCAAAATACCCTTTTCAATCCAAGCTTATCTTTATTTTCATAATAATAATTACCGTGAACTGTATGGATGTGTTTCTTTCCCAAAATTTTTCTCAATAAAATTATTAAGATTGTGCCAGGTGTTTGACTATAAGAATGAGTTATATCTGCTGATAAGATAAAATGGATATCTGCTAATATGCTTATAATATTAGAAGTATAGACCTCTCTAATTTTATTTTTTTTAGAGAGAAATCTAATCAAATTATCTTTCCAAGTCTCTAAACCTGTCTTTCTTGTTTTATTAATCCCTAACAGAGCTATTTTCATTTTGAATATATAAAACTCTAATCCTATTATTTGAATAGAATATTTTTTCTTCATTTTGGCACATATAACTTATAGAGGATAAAGCATTAAGTGTAGAACAACTATATCTACCTAAAATTATGTAAATTTCGCGGTATTCTGGATATTCAGTATTTAATGAATTCGTAAAGTCTTCAAAAGATTGATTAAATAGATTAGATATTCTAGATTCATTAAATTCTATATTTCTCAGATTATAACCAAATGGCAAAGAGTATTCTGGAGTAATAATTAAATAATTTTGATCTTGGATGTTTTTATATAAATAATTCATAGCTTGGGATTCTTCATCCCCCCATCCTAAAAATGGAGTTCTGTTTGGAGAGTTTGAGAAAGATACTATTCCTAAGATCATTATCATAATCATAATTAGAATATTTATCTTTTTTGAGAAAGAATTCTTAAAGCCAGTAAAAGTTGATGAAATAAGAAATGGAATTAAAATTGCTAAATATAACATTATTCTGTTAGTCGGAAAATCAAGATAGCTAAAAACAAAATAAAGAATTAAGGTAAAGATTATCCAAGTGAAAAGCAGAGGTTTTAATTTTTTGTTTACATTATAACTATAGATTATTCCAAATGTAAACGCCAATATATAAGATATATTTAGAAAGTTTGTCAAAGTCTCTGCATTTACTTCAAATAATACGTGATTTTTCGGAAATAGTGGGTATGTGGCTCCAGAATTAGAGATATAGCCTTGAATTACTGTAAAAACTGGAGATAAAAAGAATAGGCTCAGCACTAAAGTAAGAATCGGTATTTTTATTAAAGATTTCCAATCTTGTTCACTCTTTTTTGAGCTAATGAACAATATAAATATCAGAGGCGTAAAGAAGAGAGTTAGCTTTGGATGCATGGCTAGACTTGTAGGATATAAAACTAAAATTGGCCATTGCTCTTTCAAGATTAAAACAAAAAATATCGCTAAAACTAATAGAAGGGAAATATTTTCTTGAACAAAAAATGAGAATCTATAGTTAATTATCGGAATAAAATTCATTAAAATTAAAGCTGTTAGAATAATTGCATTATTTTTAAAAAATTTGTTTAGCAATATATAGACACTTAAGTTTAGTAGGATTATAGAAAAGATTAAGAATATTTTTGCAGCTAGAAAAGAATCAACACTCAAAATAACTTTAATGATTGCGTGATGCAAAGAAAGAAATTGTAAATAACCAGTAGGGTTCAAAATAGATTCTGTAGAATATGGAGGATTAATATTACTTGTTACTTCCCCTGTCTCTAAAAATAAATTAGCATAACCGATACTAAAATAAGCATCATAAGAATATAGCTGTTCTACTTGGAATAGATCCAAGGCCATAAAAGAAGCACTTACGATTATTATAATTGTTAAGATAGCATAAATTAATTTCTTAGACTTCATTTGTTTTGTATATCTCCTTGTACAAATTAGCTAAATTTGACCACGAATATTTGTTAATCTGCTTACTCATCTTAATCATTTTTTTGTTGAGAATCTTCTTTAAAGATTCTTTGTCTGAGTAGATATAAACTCCATCAAGATCTCTTGCTATATCTTTGTGAGCCTTAATATTTGAGGAAATCACTGGGACTCCACATGCTAGATATTCAAGTATTTTTAGTGGAAAACTGTTTCGATATACAAAAATATCTGGTAAATGACAAACACCAATATCAAAAGACGAAATATATTTAGGAACTTCTGAATGTAAGACTTTTCCAGTAAAAACAACTTTATTTGATATTTTCATAGCCTCTACCATATTTTTTAGGTCTTCCTTACTATTCCCCTCCCCCACCAATATAAGTTTAATCTTTTTGTTTGTTTTTGATATGTTAGCAAATAAATTTAGAAAATCTTGAAGTTGGCGTTTTTTTTCAATGCTGCCTACGTATCCTAAAAGCAGGTCTGAATTTTTTAGTCCATATTTCTTCCTGACATTTGATTCTACTTTTTTGAAGAGATTCGTATCTACACCTGATGGAATAATTGTGTAAGATGCATCTCCAATCCCAAATTCAGAAAAATAGTAATCTCTTAGCCCTTTAGAAATAAAAATAAAGTGATTAACAAAATCACAAAGAATTCTTTCTTGATTATATAAGATAAGTAAATATAATTTCTGCATATTTTCAGAAATATATCCTTGAGAAACAGACATATCTATCCACGGGCTTCTTACTTCATAGATAATTTTTATACTTGGATGAAGAAGCTTAAATAAAACGCATCCAAACAATGAGGAGTTAGGATAAATAGCTTGCAAAAGGCCAATTCTTTTTATTCTATTCTCTTTTAGCAATATATTAAATACTTTGAAACTAAATTTTAAGTTATCTTTAATGGAATAGGTGCTCGATTTAATTTGATAGATCTTATTACATAATGAACTGATTTCTTGAGGAATGTTTGGAGATTTAGAGATAATTAGATTTAATTCTATATTTTTTTCTTTCTTAAAATTTTTTAGCAGGCTGGTTATATCTACTGATAGAGGCTGAGACTCCCCTAATGGCGCATTTTTTACTATGAAAACTCTTTTCATCTCTTCTCAAAATCCAACTTCTTTATGTGATAAAGGATTTCCTCTAAATGTTTTCTATTTATGGCCAAGATATCTGAAATAAGACCTATAAGGATCGACATGCCTCCGAAGACCATTAACATTACACCCACTAAAAGAGATTGAATATGATTTCCTGCGGTGTATACTATATATGAAAGGTAGAACCATCTGATAAATGGGATAAGACCTAAGATGATTAGTATAAATCCTGTGTAGGAGAAGAACTTTAATGAATTATACATTAATGTGTTTCTGACTATTGTTGCTAAGCTTTTCTTTATGTGGCTGCTTACTGATTTGATTAGTTTTGAATGCCCTTCACGTTTTCTGAAGGTTACTGGGACTTCGATGACTTTGAGATTTTTATGACCTGCTTGGATAAGAGTTTCGTGAGTGTATGTGTGCTTTGAAATAACAAATAGTTGTAATGCTGCTTCTCGACTGTATGCTCTGAAACCGCTAGATGCGTCTATTATATCATATCCTGCTGATATTTTGACTACTTTACTTCCTAGGATGTTGCCGTACTTCTTTGCTCCAATCATGTGAGTTAGAGTTTCAACTTTTCTATTTCCTGAAACTATATCTGCTTTTTGATCTAGAATTGGTTTGAGGAGTTGCGGAATTTCTTTTTGATCATATTGGAAATCCGCATCTGTGTTAACTATGATGTCTGCTCCTAACTTAAGTGCAAAGTTTAATCCTTTTTGAAAAGTGTATGCTAAGCCATGGTTCTTTGTATTTCTAATAACATGGTCCGCTCCGGCGTCTTTTGCCGCTTTTGATGTGTTGTCTTTACTGCCATCATCAATTACTAGAACTTCTACTTTGTCAATACCTTTGATTTTTCTAGGGATTTCACGGATAACATTTGCTATAGACTTTTCTTCGTTGTAAGCAGGAATTTGAACAATTAATTTTAAGCCTACCATTATTGTTTTGGAAAACACAGTATTATAAACATTACTTATCGCAGATTAAGTCGTAAATAGACAACACGTCTGCCGAATTATAACATTTTTTACCCTATATCTTTATATATAGAAAGTTACAGAGATTAATATGCAAAAATTGAGCAATCATACTGTGAACATAAAAAATAATAAAAGTGGGAAAACGAATAAGATTTTTAGTATTGCCCTTACTGCAGTTGTTATTGGACTGCTTATTTTCCTTGGTCCAGTACAAGCATTTCAATTATCATTATCAGGTTTGAAGACGAACGCCTACACGGCTGGCGAGACAATTTCTTTTCTAGGCGATGTTGAAATACAGACTAACGAAATTGTTAATGTAAGAAATGTGAGCGTTGTAGTAAACGGTGAGACTGTTTGTACAATTGATATGTGGGGATGGAAATTAACTGCTTGTAACGGAGTTACTATGACTCTCGTAGGATATTCAAGCCCTTATGGATATGGTTATGGATACAATACTTTCCAATCTAATGGATCTGCTGGAAGCTATGCAGGATATGGATATGGTTATGGATATCACCAAGGCAATGGTCCAGGACATATAGTTTACAATGTAACTATAGAAACACCTCATCCATACTTGTGGTTTGGTGGGAATAATAAAGTTAAATTAATAACTAATGTAGATACTCAAGCTCTTGAGTCTGCTGAGTATAATATAATGGTTAATCCATCAATACAAGGAAATGGAAACTTCTCGATGGCTACAGATGGTTATGATATAACTTTACAGGGAATGTATAACAGCACAGATTATACATTAGCTGGAGACTTATATTCGGCAGGCACTCCTGGAGTTCATTATATTGGTGTAGGAAATTACGTTCCTTACTCGACAACTAGTGGAGATATAACATTAAGATTATATGATGCTAATAGAAATGATGACGTTGGAATATTCTGGGTAGGAAATTATAGTGCTGGAAGATGGACACTAAGTTATAACAACCAGGTTAGTTTAGAAGGCGATATGTTATCGGCACCTCAGTGAATAATTTTAATTTAAATTATTTTTTGCTGTTTAGTAACTAAGAATTTTAAGTCCTGAAATCTTTTCAAAATGTTTTTTATTTCTTGTGATTAATGTTTCATTGTTGTGCTTTGCTATTGCTCCAATCATTATATCTTCTATATCTATTATTTCTCCTTTATTTTCCAATTCGGCTTGAATCTCTCCTGCAAGAATAGCCGACTCTTTATCTAACTCTAGAACATGTAAAGAATTAATTAGATTCATTACTTTATCTTTTTCTTCTTGTGAAGAATATTTTTTTGTCCGAGTTAAATGTAATCCGACAATTATTTCAGTTATTACTGGTGTAGTAATTGTAACATCTTCGCTAGAATTATCTATCTCCTGCTCGAGTTTAACTGCTTCTTTTAAGCCTTTAATTATATCTATTATAAAACAACTATCTAGGCAAACCATTATTTGAACATCTCTTTTAATTTTTTGATTCTTTCTTTATGTTGTCTTCTATTTATTTCTCTTATTTTCTCCATATTCTCCTCAAGTTGGTTCGCAGATTCTTTTGATAGAATTCCATGAAAATCGCTTAATTTTACTTTTTTTTTCATTCGTCTAACTACCTCTGAAAAACTTTCTTTTTCACTTTGACGCAGACTAGAAAGTATTTGATAAGCATCTTCTGAGAGAGATATGTTCTTTGTCGCCATACCCACACATATGTGTGGGTGTTTATATATTTTACTATTCGCATACTTTTTTCTTTTAATATTTGAAAAAATTGAACCGCAATCTTTAAAAAGCCTGAATTTTATAAAAGATTGAAAATACAAAGATTCAAAGGAATTATTACGATTATCCTTTGTCTTGGTTACATTACATGAAAGAATTTGATAAAAACGAAGGAGAATATGAAGATTTTGGTTCTGAACCTCAGAGTCGCGTAATTGTTGTTCCTGGAGAAGTTGTTTCATCTGAAGAAGATTTCTTACCTGGGGAGGGAGCTAGACGCGAAGGAAAAGATATTGTTGCTTCTCGTTATGGATTAGCTGAAAAAGTTGGTAGAGTTATTAAGATAATTCCTTTTTCTGGAGCATTTATTCCTAGAAGAAATAATGTTATCATTGGGCGCGTATCTGATATAGTTCATAGTGGTTGGATAGTTGATATTGATTATGCTCAGAATGGATTTTTACCTTTAATGGAAAGCCCTAGATTTGTTAATAAGGGCGAGATGGACCAGTTCTTGGCCATAGGCGACGTAGTTGCTGCTAAGGTCTGGAGTGTAAGCCCTAAGGGAATTGATTTGGCTATGAAAGGAAAGGGTTTAGGAAAATTAGAGGGCGGATTTATATTTAGGGTAAACCCGAGTCGCGTGCCTAGAATTATTGGTCGCGAGGGAAGTATGATTAATTTAATAAAAGTAAATACTGGTTGCAATATAACTATTGGTCAGAATGGGTGGATTTGGGTTAAGGGAAATAGTTTAGATTCTGAATTAAAAGCTAGGAAGGCTATTGAATTTATTGCAGACAAAGTTTTAGTAACTGGATTAACTGAAAAAACTGAAAAATGGTTTGGGGAGAATAAATAATGGTAGTAAAAAGATTAGACGGTAGAAAAGCAGATGAAATGCGCCCTATTACTGCTAAAGTTGGGATTATTCCTAATGCTGATGGAAGTGCTATGTTTACATTTGGAAATACAGTTGCTATTGCTGCTGTTTATGGACCTAGAATGCTACACCCGCAACATATGCAAGACCCCAAGGGTGCAGTGCTTCGAGTGAATTATGATTTGCTTAGTTTCTCAGTATTAGATAGAAAAAAACCGGGACCTTCGAGAAGAAGTCAAGAGATATCTAAAGTAACTGAATGGGCTTTGTCTCCTGCTTTAGATTTAAAAGAATTTCCTAATACCGTTGTTGATGTACAGATTTACATTTTGCAAGCTAATGCTAGCACACGCGTTGCTGGAATAAATGCTGCATCTATGGCTCTTGCACAAGCTGGAATTCCTATGAAAAATTTAGTATGTGGTGTTAGTGTTGGAAAGCTTGATAAGGATTTAGTTATTGATGTTAATGATACTGAAGAGCATTTTGAAGAGGGGGAGGGAGCAACTGACTTTGCAACTGCAAAATTGGCCAATACCGATGAATATACTTTATTACAATTAGATGGAAAAATACAGCCAAATTTAATTCCTCAAGCTCTTGCTCTTGCTGATAAAGCATGTGCTAAAATATATGAAGTTCAGAAAAAGGCATTGAAAAATGTTGCTGAAGGAGATGAAAAATGAAAAAGTTTTTGTTGAAACAAGTTGAAACTTTTGCCTGTTCAATTTCCCCTAGCTCATCTACATTCGCATTAGGGGGAGGAAATTAAACATGAGCTCAATGGGACTTTCTAGTTTAACTTATAACACTTTATCTAAAATGTTTGCTGAAGGTAAGAGATTTGATGGACGTAAGTTAATTGAGCAAAGAGATTTTTCTGTTGAATATAACGTGTCTAATAAAGCTGAAGGAAGTGCTCGCGTTAGAATGGGAAAGACTGAAGTTGTCGTCGGAATTAAGTTAGAAGTTGGAACTCCCTATCCAGATTCTATGGATAAAGGTAATTTAATGGTTTCTGGAGATTTACTACCTTTGGCTTCGCCTCGTTTTGAAAGTGGTCCGCCTAAATTTGCAGCTATAGAGTTACCTAGATTGATTGACAGAATGATTCGTGAGTCGCACGTTATTGATTTGAAAAAGTTAGTAATAACTGAAGGCGAGAAAGTTTGGACTGTGATTATTGATATTTACCCAATAAATGATGATGGCGCTTTGATTGACGCTGCGAGCATAGGAGCAATTGCTGCTTTATTACAGACACATATACCTGCACTTGATAAAGATTGTAAAATAGATCATGAATCTAAATCTACAAAGAAATTGCCTCTTTTGGAAGATACCATACCTCTTTCATTTACATTCTACAAACTTGGAGAGTCTTTGATTATCGATCCTACTCGTGAAGAAGAAGAAGCTTGTGATGGAAAGATTGTATGGGGCATTTCTAATTGGAAAGGTAAAGAACATATGATACATTCTTGCCAGAAAGGCTTAGAGACTGCTATAACTCGTCAAAATGTAGATGAGATGATGAAACACTTGCCAAAAGTGTATGACGATACACTTAAAAAGCTTAAAAAGTTTTTGAAATGATATGGCTGAAGCAACACAAGAATTTACACGGTTTGAAACTGCTAGAATTATAGGAGCTCGTGCTTTGCAGATTTCTATGGATGCTCCTCTTTTGATTAAAATTACAGAGGCAGAGCTAGAAGTTATGCATTATGATGCTTTGAAAATTGCAAGTAAAGAATTCTATTCTGGTGTTTTGCCTATCTCTGTTAGAAGACCTATGCCAACTAAGACTGGCGCTAAGTTGCAACCTATTCGCGATGAGTCTATGGATGATGAGAAGATTATAGAAAAAGAAAAAGAAGTTGAGAAAGAAATAGCTGAGAAAGCTGAAGAAATGGGTCTTGTTAATGAAAATGATAATGAAGAAGCCATTATTGAAGATAATTCTGCTGGTAGTGAGGAATAATTAGTTTTATAAAATAAATTCTTTAAATTGTTTTAATGGTTAAGATAAGTCAAAGAGAATATGCTCTTAAATCAATAGATGAAATGAGAGATTCTAAGGGAGAGACTTTTTGCGATATTAATCAATATTTGACATCCCCACATCCTGCGTTGTCTGATTACTTGATGAATGGAGTTCATGCACCTTTGCAAGATAAATTCAAAGAGGCATATAATAAAGGATTAAATTCATTTGGATATGCAATTTATTCAAGATATTTAGGGAGTAATGGAGTTATTGCATTTAGTGTTGGAAGGCAACTTGTTCTTCATTCCCCTCTTATGCCTCCGTCTTTGGAATGGGGGATTCATGATACCATTGAAGCTCATAAAAAAGTTGTCAAACCGCTTGAATTTATTATTTTTGCTAAGGCATTTGAGGGCGAACAAGATTCTCCCTTGAACGTTTTTGCCGAATTAGCTACAGTAAGTTAAGCGCTTTCCCTGAATATATCATTATACAATCCTAAAAGGGATTCATATTTTTGAGATATTGCTAAAACATGTAATTGTCCGGTCTTTATTGATGGTTTCATACGGTCAAGATGGAATCCTATAATTCCGAGCTCTATCCCTAATATTTCGTAATATATTTTTCTATCATATTCACTAATTTTTGCATTTTTTAAATGTTTGAGTGCATTTATGTCGCGATCCATGCGAGATAAAACATATATTATCGGATTGGCTTCTGCCTCACTGTCTTGAACACTTTGATAATCTGCTAATCTCTCTAATAAAAGCCTCATTTTTTAAAACCAAAGATACTTTGATAGACATGCTTTAAATATGTTTAATGCTTTATTTATTCATGATAATTAAAGAGGTTAGATCTAGAATCATTGAAGATTCTCGCGGGCAGGATACTATTGCCGTTTGTGTTAACGGAGGTGCTGAAGCTTCATCGCCAAATGGAAAGTCTACTGGAGAGTATGAAACTAAATCTTATTATAAATCTCTTAATTTTTGTGTCGGCTTTTTGAATAATTTTAGGGATAAAATTGAGATAAATAAGTTTGATGACTTAGTTAAATTAGAGAAAGCTATTTGTAAGAAACTTGGACTTGGGAATGCTCGCGAATTTGGGGCTAATTCTCTTTACACTTTTCAATCTGCAGTTTTAAAGGCGCTTGCTCATGAGAAGAAAAAAGAATTATTTGAGATTATTGGAACAAATAGGAGAATGCCTTTTCCTGTTGGAAATGTTGTTGGCGGAGGGCTTCATAGTTCTGCTATAAAAATACATCCTAATTTTCAAGAGTTTCTTGTTATTCCTAAATCTAAAAGATTTTCAGATAATTTGAAGATAATGAATTATATTTATGATGGTGTTAAAAATATTTTGCAGAATCATGGAGTCAATGATGAAGGGGCGTGGTTAGTTTCTTCTACAGATGAAGAAGTTTTTGATGCTCTGAATAAAGCAAAGGTTATTGCTGAGAAGAAGTTTAGAGTAGATATTGAGATTGGAATTGATGCAGCTACCTCTACGTTATTTAAAAATAGAAAATATAATTATACGGATAAGAAACTTAATCAATCTGAACAGGTTAAATTTGTTAGCGAGTTAATATTAAATTATGATTTGAGTTATGTTGAAGACCCTTTTCAAGAGAGAGATTTTAAAAACTTCTCAAAGTTGCAGAAAGCCCTTGGTAAAAAGTGTTTGATTGTTGGAGATGATTTGACGGCTACTCAATATAATAGAGTTGTTGGAGCTATACGAACTAAGTCGATAAATGCGATGATTATCAAGCCTAATCAGAATGGCTCGCTTCTTGAATTGAAAAGGATTTTTGATTTATGTCGTAAGCATGGTGTTAAGACAGTTCTTTCGCATAGGTCTGGAGAAACTTTAGATTCTGGGCTTGCTGATTATGCCGTCGGCTTTGGAGCAGATTATATTAAGTGTGGAGTTGCAACTAGATGGCGGGAGGTTAAGCTTATGAGACTTGCGAAGATTGAAAAGAAGATTTAATTATTTGAGAAGGAACTTGTAAGTTTTATATTCATATTCTAAGAACTTTTTGCATTGCTTTTTATTTTTAAAATAGCCTCCAATGTTAAGTCTGTATCTTAATAAGGATACAAAATTTGCAACTAAAGCAACGTATAACCATCTTTTAATCTGCTCCTTTGAATATTTTTTACATATATCAGAGTATTTTATAAATTCATTAAATGCCTTTTCGTTGTTTACTAAGAATGGAGCTAAATCAAATAAAAATGGTCCGTGCCCATATGACGAACCCCAATCAACTAATTTTTGAGGATTGCATATTATATTATCTTCTTTAAAATCGTGATGTTGCCTTGCAAAGGGCATTTTACAAAAATCATCTATAATATTCTCTTTATCTTTTCTTATATAATTTAATAGTTTTATGAACTTATCCACTATTGGAAGTTTAAATTTTTTCAAAATAAATAAATCTTTATCATAATCAAAATTAGAATAAATTCCTTTTCTAAAGAAGTCGCTTTCATCAATTACTGTAGAATTACATCCGGAAAATTTATTTATTTTGTTTATTATTTCTTCTTTGTTTAATCCATTCTGAAATTTGGCAAACTCTCTGACTAATTTAATATCTATGGCTTTTTTGCTCTTTAGGTGTTTGCCTGATACACATTGTTGAACCAATACATTTTTCTTTAGCAAGTTTGGATAAAATATTCTTGGAATTAGATTAGATTTAATTTTAATCAGTTCAAGTAATATGAACTGTTCATTATCTTTAATTTGTTTTATAAAATATTTTTCTTTTTTTCTTGAAACTATATACTTGTGACGGCTTACGGTGCCGTGCGTTATTTCTTTAAATTTCCATTTATTAATATCTTTAAATTTTTCTTCATGGCTTAATATTATCTTAAGTTCATTTAATTCCATTTAATGTGCAACAAATCATTGCTTAAATAATTGCCTTAAAATGTTTAATGTAAGTTTCTTCTAATGACTCGTTTGAATTATCAATTATCCAATCTTTCTTTATATATTTTGAATTCAAGCATTTAAATTGGAGTTTTGTGTTAAAAATGGCCAATTTTAGGTTTTTATCTTCATGACGTCCTCTAATTTTATGCCTTGAGAGTATTGATTTTATTGAAGGTTTTAATGCTCTAACAAATATTTCCGCTTCTTGTTTTTTAAGATTTTTTAGATAAACTATTAATGGTTTAGGAGGATTTTCATATATTATAAACTCAAATACTACATTCTTTCCTGTTGAAAGAGTTTTTATTATCTTTTTTATAGCTAAATATTGCGCTATTTTTTGTTCTTCGGGAGTTCTACCTTCTCCAGGTGGATGATTTTTCTTAATTTTTGCCCAAAATTCATCCTCTGTTATGCGCATCCATTTCTTGTTTTTTGCTATTCTCTTGGCAATGCTTGTTTTTCCACTACCCCCTGGACCAAATATCAATAAGACTTTTCTTTTAGTATCTTGCATGTAACAAGACAGGCTAGAGCACTTTAAAATTGTTATTAGCTGTGAACATCATATTTAAAAACCCTCTAAATTAAGGAAGAATAAGAACTTAGCAGGTACCAACTGAAACAACTTGGACTAAACCCCTGCGCTGTTTATATAATATTATGGTAAAAACCACAAAGAAGAAAGAAGAATCTATTATTGAAAAAGTAGCTCATGCTGCCGAGCATGTAGTTGAGGAAATTGGCGAGGCTGTTGAACACGTTGTTGAAAGCGCTGCTGAAGGTATTGAGAAAGCAATTGAATCTGTTGCTGATGACGATGACGGCGAGAAAGAAAGAAAAGCTAAGAAAAAAACCACTAAGAAAAAAGAAGAAAAAGAATCTGATTCTGCTGAAACTCAAGCCGATGAAGTTGAAAAGAAAGCTAAGCCTAAAAAAGAAATGTCTGAAGCAATGAAGGCAAAGCTTAAGGCAATCGAAGGAAAATTCAAAGATATAGAAAAGATAGATATTAAGGAAAAAGTTACTGGTGAAAAATCTGAGCCGACAAATACTCTTGTTCCAATTGAAGATTATCTGAAGGCTTCTATGCATCTAGGTCCTAGAGTCATTACTCCTAACATGCGCAAGTATATTTACAAAAGACGCGCTGATGGTCTTGCAGTATTCAACACGGCAATGCTTGATACTAAGATGAGAGAGGCAGGAGCATTTCTTTCAAAATTTGCGCCTGAAGATATAATTATTGTCTGTAAAAGAGAGGCAGGCTGGAGAGCAGTCAAATTGTTCTCTGATCTTCTGGGCATTCGTTCTTTTATGAAGAAATATCCTGCTGGAATACTTACAAATACAAATTTGAGCGATTTTTTTGAGTGCAAGTTAGTATTTATTTGCGATCCTTGGTTGGACAAAAATGCATTGATGGATGCTAATCGCGTAGGTATTCCTGTTATGAGTATTTGCGATAGTAATAATTATGCTTTCGGAATTGATCAGATTGTAGCTGGAAATAATAAATCGGCTAAGAGTCTTGGAATGATTATGTATTTACTTGCTAAACTTTATATTGAACATCGAAAATTAGATGTTGCCCTTCCAACAATAGACAAGTTTATTGACGACTGGGAAAATTTGATTCCTCCGAAGTAAAATAGATATTTAATTGCTATAATCTTTATATATATAAAATTAAAGAGTTTCTTATGGCCGATACTGTTTTAAATTATGCAGATTTTCATCTTCCAAGCAAAATTCTTTTTTCAATCCCAACACAAAATACTGAAATTTCTTTTATGATATTACATCCTGATATAGAAGGTTTGCCTTTGGATTCGTCTATTCCAGATTTTGCGCAAAGATTACGAGAATATTCTGTAGTTCCTTATTTGTTAAATTGTGCTCCGGAACCTGACAAAATAGAAGCTTTTCCATTGTATAAGGGAGCAAGTTCAGTAGTTGCTTTTTCTAGGCCTGTAAGATTTCATACTGTAAGATTTGGCAGGGTAGATGATAAAGTTCTACCTCTTGTCCAAGAATTTGAAAGGGGCGGTTACAGGGTTGCTGATTTCAGTGCTTTGCATTATCCTGATGGATTTGACCCTCTAGCAAGAAACCCATATGCAAGAATGTATGTGCGCAGAAATGGTGAAATAGAAATTAGTGGTGGGGCAAAACAAATATTTGTAGATTTAGTAGAGAGATTATTACAGTCCTGAAATCACAACTATCTTTTTATAGCCTTGTTTGCATTTATTATTTTGATGGTGCTTGCACATTTTGTAGAGTCACAGCAACTTGATAAGGAGATTATTTTTGATATTTTTTCCAAAGCGGACGAATTTCGCAAAAATAAAAATTATGGACAACTGCTAAATGGAAAAGTACTTGCGACTTTATTTTATGAGCCAAGTACGAGAACGCGTTTGAGTTTTGAAGCGGCTATGTTAAAACTTGGCGGAAGCGTTATTACTACTGAAAATGCCAAAGAGTTTTCTTCTGCAGTTAAAGGCGAAACTATGGAAGACACGGTTAGGATTGTTTCTGCTTACACAGATGCTATTGTAATTAGACATTATGATGAAGGGATGGCTAAACTTGCTTCTACTTTGAGCAGAGTCCCAGTTATTAATGCTGGAGACGGAAAAGGACAACACCCTACTCAAGCATTATTGGATTTGTATACGATATACAAAGAAATGGGAAGATTGGATGGATTAAAGATTGCAATTGTTGGAGACTTGGCTTCTGGTAGAACGGCTCGCTCTTTGTGTTATTTGTTAGGAAAATTTCCTGGAAACGAAATTATCTTTCTCTCACCTGAACATTTGAAAATGAAAGACGACATCAAAGAATATCTTTTCAGGCATGGAGTAGAGTTTAGAGAAGAAAAAAATCTTGATGAGGTTTTGCCTTTAGCAGATATTGTTTATATGACTCGCATTCAAAAAGAAAGAATTACTTTAGATGAATATACTAATGCTAGAGGGAAATATATTATTGGAGAAAATAATTTTAATCTAATTAAGCCAACTGCTAGAATTTTACATCCTTTGCCGAAGATAGATGAGATTAAACTGCCTATTGAAATTGAACAAACTGATTCTCGTGTGGCTTATTTTAGGCAAGCCGAAAATGGGCTTTATGTCAGGATGGCTTTACTTGCATATATGATGGGTTGAACTCTCTTGAGTTGTAATCCACATAAAAACCCTTATATCTTTCTCCTAAAATTATGGATAAATTTCCTCTTTGTAAAAAGTCTAATAAATCCCTACATTCTTTACCATAGAGGGCAAGTGAATTTTGAGTTTTTATGAGAATATCTTTAAACCTCCTATCTTTGGTTACAATGGCTATGCGTTGTTCATTTAGAAATGCTTTGTACATTGCTTCGGCAACTATTGTTTCATCGACTAAATTTCCATCCCCTTGTCTAGCGGCATCTATAACAAAACCTTTGTATGAATGCAATACATTCGGGCTAGGAACTTTTTCTATTCTTGAAGTTAATAAATCTATTATTTGTTCTTCTTTTTTAATTAATTTATCTAGGAGTTCATATTGATTGGCAAAACGC
>Ga0209541_10002346_pt1 | contig 35976 bp, 37 predicted proteins | sample RifCSPlowO2_01_FD_184027 | JGI IMG/M metagenome (GOLD analysis project Ga0209541, IMG submission 184027) | Groundwater microbial communities from Rifle, Colorado - Rifle CSP2_plank lowO2_0.1 (SPAdes) (version 2) | ecosystem: Environmental > Aquatic > Deep subsurface > Groundwater | place...
AAAAAGAAAAGATATTACCGGAATTGACGGAAGCATAATCACAAATCCGAAAATCTGGGAGGCATCCGGGCATGTTTTAAATTTTATGGATGTTGCGGTTGTGTGCAGAAAATGCGGGAACAAGACAAAACTTGAAAAATCCGAGGTAGGAAAAGTCAAATGTGAAAAATGCGGGGGAGAATTTGAAAACAAGGGGGAATTCCTCAATATGTTTACTACGAATGTCGGTCCTGTAAAAGAAGATTCCCTGAAAGCATATCTTCGTCCTGAAACAGCGCAGTTGATTTTTTCCAATTTTAAATTTGTTCAGGAAAGTGCAAGAATGAAACTTCCTTTTGGAATAGCACAGATTGGAAAAGCGTTCAGGAACGAAATTTCTCCAAGGGATTTCCTGTTCAGGATGAGGGAATTTGAGCAGATGGAGATTGAATATTTCACAAAACCAAATGACAAATGTCCTTATGAAATCGGAGACACTGAAATTCTGGTTTATTCCGCAGAGATGCAGGAAAAAAATTTGGAATCAAAGAGGATGAAATTCAAGGATGCCTTGAAAAAAGGAGTTATAAAAACGGACTGGCATGCTTACTGGATGGAGCAGGAATTTTTGTGGTTTGTGAACTTGGGAGCGAATGCTGAAAAATTCAGGATAAGACAGCATGTTTCCGACGAGAAAAGCCATTATGCTCTTGATACCTGGGACTTGGAATACAGATTCCCGTTTGGCTGGAAAGAACTTCAGGGAATGGCAAACAGGACAGATTTTGATTTAAGACAGCATGAAAAATTCTCCGGGAAAGATCTGAAAATTTTTGATGATGAAACAAAAGAAAAATTCCTTCCTCATGTTGCATGTGAGCCCTCGCAGGGAGTTGAGAGAGCATTTCTGGTTTTTATGTTTGATGCGTACAAATACGACGAGAAAAGAAAAAATATTGTTCTGAAACTGCATCCGAAACTTGCTCCGGTAAAAGCAGCGGTATTTCCGATTGTAAAAAGAGATGATTTTGAGAAATTTTCAATGAAAATTGTTGAGGAACTGGGAGAGGAATGGAATGTTGTTTATGATGAATCCGGGAGCATCGGGAGAAGATATTCAAGGCAAGATGAAACAGGAACACCATTCTGCATAACTGTCGACGAGGATTCGCTGAAAAACAAGGATGTCACTGTCAGAGACAGGGACAGCACCGAACAGGTGAGAATCAAAACAGATAAACTCAAAGAATCCATCAGAAAGGCGATTGACGGAGAAAAATTTTCAAAATTTGGGAAAAAAATCAACACCCGGAAAAAAATCTAATCCCTTTATTTCAATGTTGCATTTTGCCGTCGACAAAAATTTTTCAGTAAAAGTCGGGATAGAATCTGTTTACAAAAACTTTATAAATAATTATTTCTTAGTAATCTTAATTAAAAGAGAGGTGTAAAATGCCAGCAAGAAAAAAAAGAAGAACAACTGCAAAGCAAAGGGCAGCCGCAAGAAGAAATTTAGTTAAGGCAAGAAAAAAGTGGAAAGGGATGAGTAGGAGAGCAAGAAAAGCTGCAATGCCTAGCAGAAAGAGAAGAAAAAAGAGAAGATAATTTTTACACAATCAATTAATTAAAAAAGGGGTGTAAAAAATGCCAGCTAAAAAAAGAAAAAAGGCTAAGAAGAAAAGAAGATAAAATCAAAATATCTTTTTTTTATTTTTTTATAATTTGAAATTTTTGAATTGTTAATCCTAAAAAAATCCGCCATCTTCAGTGAATGCATGCTGGTTTAGTGGATTTTTTTGGAATTAATGAACTGATTCTTTGTGAAATAAAAGAAGAATGTGTGATGAAGCGAAAATTCCCGCAGTGTCTGTCAGTATATCTGTTATGCCGGCGTTTCTTCCAGGAATAAAGGTCTGATGGATTTCATCGCTAACTGCGTAAATTACAGATATTAACAGTGTAATTGCAAGATGTTTTGCTTTTAGTTCTTTTTTTCCTTTTATTGCCATCAAGAGAAAAAAATTGAAAAGGAAAAATATAACAAAGTGATAAACTGCCGAAAAAGATATGCCGCCCTTTCCGGAAGAACCGAAGCTCAAACTTGAAAAATAAAATATTTCTGCTGCTGTGAGCAACATTGCCACAAAGGAAAATATCCTTCTTTTTTCAAGGAATTTTATCATTTTAAAAAAATGACGCTGGGGAGATTTTAACTCCCGTTCTCGGCCTTTCTCAATGAATATAATCACATTTCTGCGAAATGTGTCAATGAACGTCACTCTGTGCCATTCATGACTGGAAATCAAAGATTTCCGTCAATTCACATTTGCGAAACAAATGTTCATGAGAGCCGCGCTTTAGACACTAAGCTACAGCGTCAAAACCATTAATTTAAATTGATTTAAAAGGTTTGCACTTTGCAAGACCTTGTTCAGAAAGCCAGGATTTTTATTGATTTATTAAACAAAGATGGCTCACTCACCTCATTCGTTCGCAGATTAATAATAATGTTAATACAAAACCAATTTTTTGGTTAATTTTTTCATCAATCGTGAGCTGAAAGTGAACAACTTTACGAGGCAGATTAATCATCAATAACAAGAAAGGTTGCGAGTAGAACCCAATTTTAAACAGAGATTATTTATTAAGCAAAACTACTCTGCGATTACAGATATTAAATCAGAAATTTTCCTGCTTGTTTTGTTTTTCGGTCTTTTTGACTTTTGACAGGTATCCTGCTATCTGGTTTCTTATTTTCTTGCTCGGCATGTTTGCCCCGAGTATTTTCTTGTTTTCTTCAAAATCCGGCCCGAATTCCACGCCTCTTTTTAGAAAAGAGTTTCCTGTTCTTCTGATTAATTTTGATTTGATTTTTCCCATATTAGAATGTCTTATCACTAGTTTTTAAAGATTTTTGTTTATTCACTGTTCTGTACCTTTTCCAATCTGTCCAAATCTTTCAGCGCACTAATCAGGTTTTCTGTTTTTTTTGTCAGTTCCCCGAAGCTTAATATCTTGTATTTCAGACCTTTTCCGGAGGCCTTTTTATGGGCTTCTATAATGTCTTTTTCGGCAATTCTTTTTTTATTGTATGCTACCAGCATTTTTTCAGTCCCGTCTTCCTTTATTCTCAATACCAATTCCCCCCTGCTGAAGTTTTCAATGTCCAGCAATTCCACGGACTTTAATGCGAGGAATTCTTTTATTTTATTAAAAAACTTTTCGTCTCTTTTTTTGTCAATTTTTTTTCTGATTTTCTTTTTTGGCTTTTCTTTGGGTGCTTTTTCAGGTTTTTCTTTTGATTCTTCTGCCTTTACAGCAGGTTCAGTTTCTGCTTTCTCCTCGGTTTTTTCAGCAGGAATAATTTTCTCTGTTTCTTCTTTTCTGATTTCAGTAATTTTTAATTCTGACTGAGGGACTAGGAAATATCTCCAGAACATTTCCCCCCCTGTCCTGAAGGGGGCCGCAAAATCTTTTATCTCGTTTAGTGCAACCCTGATTGCGGGTTCCTGCTCGCTGTGTTTCAGGAATTTTTTTTCTTTCAGCAGAAGGAACGCTTCTTTTTCCCTGCTTTTCAGATATTCTGAAAAATTTTCAAGCAAATTCTCCTGCCCCTCAAGGAAATATAACGGGGAGCTTCCGATTCTCATATAACTCATTTTTATTTTTTTGTCAGAAATAAGTTCAGACAGAAAAGCAGATGCGAACAGAATTGTCAGCCCCGCATCTTTTGCTATATGCACAGGGAGAGTCGGACCTCTTATTCTTAAAAGTGAAACCATCCCCTCTTTTAATTTCTGGGCATCCTGAATAGGCATAGTTCAAAGAAAAATGTTTTAGTTATAAAGTTTTTGATGATAAAAGGAATATGTCCGCTAACGCAGATTTTATATAATGTTAATAATAAAGACAATAGTTGCCAAGGGTGTTAGAGGTTTTATGTATTAAGTTAATCACTGATATTTCGGATGGAATGGGAACTATTTTTAATATATTATGGCTTAACCCACTTCACTTCATAATAACTAATGTCCCCTTCTTCGTCAACTATAGCAAGAAGGAGGTTCTTTTTCGTTGAGTGGGCGATGCGGTTTTTTGCGGAAAATTCATGCCAGTTTAATTTGTTTGACTCATAGTCACTAAAGACAATCCATTTTGCGTGCTTGTCGCCAGGGCGGCAGCCCTTTTCATATACCCTGAACTCTGCTCCGAATTTTAATGCTGTCTTTACGATATATCCCCTTTCCCTTAAATCCCTGAAAACTAAATACTTTACATGAATTTTTCTGTCAATTTTTCTTAATTTTTCCAGCAGTTCTTTTTTTGCTATTTTCCTGCTTTTGGAAGAATAGACATCTGCTTTTTCTTTTTCTGACAAAAATAAAATCTCTGACGGGGAATACTGAATTTTTTCCCCCACAGGTTCCCCAAAGCAGCTTTTTTCATAGAGAGAAACAGCTTCTTCGGAATTTGAGGAAATTATGTTTCCTGTCACATAAGCCCTGATTTTTTCCATGTTTATTATAATAAAGAAGAATATTTAAAAGTTTATTATTCCTGTTTTTATGATGAGCAAACAAGTTTGTCACAAATACAAAATAGGCAGGAGGTATTTTGCATAATGGAATATGATTTCAGGAAAATAGAAGCCAAATGGCAGAAGAAATGGGAAAAATCAAAAGTTTTTCAGGTTAAAGAAAATAGCAAGAAGAAAAAATATTATGTCCTGGAGATGTATCCTTACCCGTCTGCAAGTTTTCTGCACATGGGACATGTCAGGAATTATGCAATAGGTGATGTTTATGCAAGATTTAAGAGAATGAGCGGATTTAATGTTCTTTATCCTATGGGTTTTGATTCTTTTGGATTGCCTGCTGAAACAGCCGCAAAAAAGCAGAAAACCCATCCTAAAAAATATACTGAAGAGGCAATTAAGAAAATAATGCAATATCAGAAGGCATTGGGAAACAGCTATGACTGGAGCAGAACATTGTCAAGCCATAAGCCTGAATATTACAGATGGAACCAGTATTTTTTTCTGAAACTTTATGAGAAGGGATTGGCATACAGAAAAAAGGCACCTGTGAATTGGTGCCCCAAATGCGAAAGTGTTTTGGCAAATGAAGAAGCAGAAGGTGGAAAGTGCTGGAGATGTGAAGGGGAAGTTGTTCAGAAGGAAATGGAACAATGGTTCCTCAAAATAACTTCTTATGCAGATGCACTTCTTGAAGATTTAAACAAAATAGAATGGCCTGAAAAAATAAAGACGATGCAAAGGAATTGGATAGGAAAATCATATGGCGCAGAAATCGACTTTGAGATTAATGGGAAGAAATGGCAGGTTTTTACAACACGCCCAGATACTTTATTCGGAGTTACTTTTATGGTTATTTCTGCACAGCATCATAAATTGTTTGACATTGTTTCAGACAAGCAGAAAAAAGAAGTTGAGAAATTTCTCAAAGAAATAAAATCAATAAAACAGGAAGACATTGATAAACTTGATAAGGAAGGAGTTTTCACAGGAAGCTATGCAAAGCATCCGATAACAAATGAGAACATTCCCGTTTATGCAGGAAATTTTGTCATTGCTGATTATGGTTCAGGGATGGTAATGGGTGTTCCTAGCCATGACCAGAGAGATTTTGATTTTGCAAAGAAATACAAAATTCCTGTGAAGATTGTTATTAAGGGAGGAGAAACAAGAAGAGCATACGAGGGAGATGGAGTTTTAATAAATTCAGAAGGATTTAACGGGACAGACAATCACAAAGCAAAAATCGCAATCACGCAGTTTTTAGAAGACAAGGGATTAGGCAGGGAAACTATTAATTACAAGCTTCGTGACTGGATGATTTCAAGACAGAGATACTGGGGAACACCAATACCTATTATTTATTGTGCAAAATGCGGAGCAGTTGCTGTGAAAGAAAAAAACCTGCCTGTTTTTCTTCCTGAAAAGGTTGATTTTAAGTCAAGGGGAAATCCATTATCAGCAAACAAGAGTTTTGTTAATGCAAAATGCCCAAAATGCGGGAAGCAGGGAAAAAGAGAAACAGATACAATGGGTGGATTTGTTGATTCTTCCTGGTATTTTTTGAGATACTGCGACAACAAAAACAGGAAAAAGGCATTTGATGAAAAGAAAGTCAATTACTGGATGCCTGTTGACCAGTATATAGGGGGGGCAGAGCATGCTGTCATGCACCTGATGTATGCGAGATTTTTTGTGAAAGCACTTAATGATTTGAAAATATTAAGCTTTGACGAGCCATTCAATAAATTATTCAATCAGGGTATTGTATACAAAGACGGGCATAAGATGAGCAAGAGTTTTGGAAATGTTGTTTTTCAGACAGATATTTCAGACAAATATGGAATTGACACTGCCAGATTGTTCCTGATGTCTGTTTCTTCTCCTGACAAGCAAATGGAGTGGAATGACAAGGGTGTTGAAGGAAGTTTCAGAATTATAAACAAACTGATAAGAGTTTCTGAAAAAGTCAGAAATTTCAGTCCTGACAGGAAAACAGAAAGCAAGTTCAATGCAACCATAAAGAATGTAACAGAAAACATAGAAACATTTGATTATCCGAAGGCAGTTATTTCCTCTGTAAATTTTTTGGATTATCTTTCAAATCTCAAGAAAATTCCAAAGAAAACCCTTGGAGAGCTGTTAAAACTGCTTTCTCCTTTTATTCCTCATATTACAGAAGAACTTTGGGAAAAAATTGGAAACAAGGGATTTATTTCTCTGGAAGAATGGGCTGTCGCAGATGAGAAGAAGATTGATAAGAAGTTTGAGGAACAGGAAAAACAGGTTGAAAAAATAATTGAAGACATAAATAACATAATAAAAATAGTTGGTGTAAAGAAAAAGGTTTTTATTTACACTATTCCAAATGAAAAAGAAATCTATCTTGATTTTTCAGAGTTGATAAAAAAAAGAACAAATCTTGATATTCAGATTTTTGCTGTTAACGATAAAAACAAATATGACCCTAAAAACAAAGCAGGAAAAACAAAGCAGGGAAAACCTGCATTGTATCTGGAATAAAATGAGCAAACAAATATAGCAGAGTATAAGTTCAGATAGCTTTTTATAATTCTTTTGCTGTTTTTTATTATGAAAAAAGAGGACATGAATGATTTGAAATCTTCAGTTTCTTTTGTCATTATATTTCTTCTGCTCTTTGCGGGATTTTCTTTTTTTGTAAATAACATGATAATAGCAACCTGCGGAGACGGGACTTTTGACGGGCAGTGCTCTGTGAGAAAGCCGTATTTTTGTGCTGAAGGAAAGCTCGTAGAGAACTCTTCCCGCTGCGGCTGTCCTGCTGATTTTTCAGCAAGCGGAGAGTCCTGCTTTTCCTTGTACATGAAAGAACCGAAAACAATCAGTTTAAATTACATTATCCGGGGAGAAAACAAATCCATAAATTTTACAACTTACAGGGGAATGGCTGAATATCTTTCAGAAATTCCAAGAGAAATCAGTTATGACAATGGAGAAGAGGTCTCAAGAACAGATTTTGAAATCAGGAAAATCAATGATGAACAGCAAAGAGAGTTTCTCCTGCCATTAGTAATTCATATACAAAATTCTGCCAGCGACAAAACAGAACAAATGCGGATTGCAGTGAGCATTGTCCAGAAAATTCCTTATGGAAATTCAGACAAAAAAGCAAATTTTTTCGGGGCTGCACTTGCTTATTCAAGATATCCGTATGAGACTCTCTATGATAACATGGGTGTCTGCGAGGAAAAAACAGAATTGCTGGCATTTATATTAAGAGAACTTGGTTATGGGGTTGTATTGTTTTATCATCCTTTTGAGAATCATCAATCGCTGGGAATAAAATGCCCTGCTCCTTATGATTATAGAGATACAGGGTATTGTTTTGTTGAGACAACAGGGGGCTCAATAATCTCTGATACTGAAATAGAATATACAGAAGTTGGAAAACTGCTTTCAGAGCCGGAAGCAATGTTTATATCAGAAGGAAATTCCTTGGGTTTTAATCTGTATGAATACAAAGATGCCGAGGAGATGATTAAAATAAGGAGAGCCATGGAAAAAACAGGAAAATTAAGCTTTTTCAGGCACAGAAAACTTGAAAAGCTCAGGGTTAAATACGGACTGGAAGAAATTTATAATGCACCGTGATTATTATTGTTGTAAAAAATAGTTGCTCACTTTGTTCGCAAGATTGATAATAAATTTTAATAAATAACTGAAGTTTTTATCACCTCTTTTTAATTATAATGTTTAAGTTGAGCACCTCGGTTTATGATTAATATTAGATAAATTTTTGAGCGACAGCGAGAACTATTATTCCAGCACAGCTTTTATTCGCCTAACACCGATTGAAGAAGATTCTTCTTTATGAAATTTCCAAATTCAAGGGTAAGTTTCATCCGCAACGAAGTGAGGACTATGAAGAATCTTCAAGAATTGCTTTGATTCTTCTCACTCCTGACGAGGAAGATTCTTCCTTCTGAATCTTGAAATGTTCAAGTTCTTTTGTGTTCTTAACATGCGGACCTGCACAGATTTCCTTGGAAAAATCTCCTATTAAATAAACAAAGACATTTTCTCCGTATTTTTCGTCAAAAATTCCTGCTGCTCCTTTTCTTCTTGCCTCTTCAGGGGACATCTCTTCTTTTATTACAGGAATTGATTGTTTTATTTTCTCATTAACGAGATTTTCTATATGCTTTATTTCCTGTTCTGTGAGCTTCTTTGGAAATGAAAAGTCCAATCTTAATCTTTCAGGGGTTATATTGCTTCCCCTTTGGTTTATGTTTTTGTCTTTCAGAACCTGCCTTAGAGAAGCTAATAAAAGATGTGCCGCAGTATGAAGCTTTGTTGTTGCTTCTGATGAATCAGACAAGCCGGATTTGAATCTTCCTGCAGCAGCTGTTCTTGAAAGTTCCTGATGTTTTTTCTGCTCTTTTTCAAAATTTTCCCTTGAAAATCTGATGTTATACTTTTTGCATTCTTCTTCAATCATTTCAATAGGAAAGCCGTAGCTTTGATACAGGAGAAATGATTCTTCTCCTGAAAGTTTTTTGTTTTTTGAGAATTTTTTGAACTGGTTTATTCCTCTTTCAAGTGTCTTCCTGAATTTTTGCTCTTCTTTTTCAATTTCGTTCAGGATTTTTATTCTGTTCTTTTTTAAATCCGGATAATCTTCATAAACAGAGAAAACGGGAATTGCTAGTTTGTTTATTGATTCTTTCAAATCAATTTCTTTTGCATATTTTACTGCACGCCTTAGCAATCTCCTCAAAACATAGCCGTGTTCTGTGTTGTCAGGAACTATGTTTTCTGCAAGAATAAAAACAGCTGCTTTGATATGGTCTGCAATTATTCTCATCGCTTTTTCATTGCCTTTATATTTTTTTCCAGAAAGTTTTTCTATTTCTTTTATTATCGGAAGAAAACAACCTGTCAAATAATCATCTTTCAATTTGTTTATAGTAGCAAGTATTCTTTCAACACCCCCGCCAAAATCAACATTTTTTTGTCTTGCTTCATTGTAATCTTCTTTCTCATTTTTATTATACTGCATTAAAACATCATTTCCTATTTCAATCCAGCTTTTGTCTTTTGAATTAAACTCTTTTGGTGGTTTAGTTTCTCCTGCCCAGAAGAATATTTCTGTGTCAGGACCGCAAGGGCCCGAATTTCCAACAGGACCCCACCAGTTATCCTCTTTTCCGAGAAAAACAATTCTTTCTTTTGGAATTCCAAGGGATATCCATACATCTGCCGATTCAATATCTTTCGGAGCATTTTTATTCCCTTTAAAACAAGTTACTGCAAGTTTTTCTTTTGGTATTTTAAGAATTTTTGTATAAAATTCAAGGGTAAATTTTATTGCATCTTCTTTCCAATAGTCCCCCAAACTCCAGTTTCCGAGCATCTCAAAAAAAGTGTGATGAACTTCATCACCAACTTCTTCTATGTCCCCTGTGCGGATGCATTTTTGGGCATTGCATAATTTTTTTCCCAATGGATGCTTTTGCCCTAAAAGATACGGAACCAAAGGATGCATGCCTGCTGTTGTAAATAAAACGCTCGGGTCATTTTCAGGAACAAGTCCGGAATTTGGAATTTCTTTGTGTCCTTTTGATTTGAAAAAATCAATATATTTTCTGATTAATTCTTTCCGATTCATAAAATTCATAAGAAACAGGATTTTAAAAATTATACTGAATTAAGATTCATGCGTCTTAATTTTTCCTGTATTTCCATAAGCTCTGACTGAATGCTCTTATTTCCCGGGAATTCCGGCTTTTTCAGTATAATTCCTTTTTCTGCCCTGCCTGCTTCTCCCCTGATTTTTTGTTTCGGCAGAGTATTCTGCAGTTTTTTAATCCCTGAAACAAAACCCCTGATTTTTTTGGACAGGATTATTTTCAGATTTAATTCTTCTCCTCTCAAAGAATTATATTTTTCCATAGCCATCATAATCTTCAGCAAATTCATTTCAACAGAAAGCAGATTTTTTTTATATTCAAAAGCTTCGTAATGGCTGACACCTACATGTATTAAATTATCCTCTTTCACTCTATTCTGGAAAAAAGCCCGTTGTTTATTTTTTCTACCTGCTGCTTTGCAGCTTGTATTTCTCTTTCCCATGTTTCCAATTCTTTTCTTTCAGCTTCTTTTACTCCTTTTATATTTCCGAGAATTTTTTCTATTTCTGAAATTTGCTTTTTTATTTTTTCCAGAGAATCCCTTCCCTCTTCGAACCTGTCTATTCTTATGAATACCGGGCTTTTTTCTGTCTTTTTTCCCGGAAAAAATTCCTCTCTCTCTTCCCTCTCCCCTGTTTCTTTTACTATCTTTTTGTTATACCTGCTGAAATCATCGCTGATTTCTTTTATTTGAGGTTCATGCATCGTCTGAAATTCATCTTCCGAATCAAATTCATCTGCAAAAACCTCATCCTCTTTTTTCCCAGTTACAGCTTCTTTAATATTATTTTGAGAGAATTTTTCCCCGAAATAACTGTCAGGAAATTTCGGCAGTTTTGGAGCAGGACTTTTGAAGTCGTCCTCGTTGTCTGGACGCGGAAGCGCCGGCAATTTTGGCAATTCCGGCAATCTTTTTTCAGATGCAAAATCTGTTTTATTTTTTCTGCTGAATATTCCCATGTTTATACCTCTTTGTGTTATATACAAATTCAATATATATGAAGCATAATATATTTAAAAATGTTTATATCACAAGTCCAGAATTGAAAAAGAAAAACCGAAAGGTATTTATTTAAACCGCTTTTATTATTCTGATGCTTGAAAAATTTTTGAAGGAGATTATGGGCTTAGTTGCCGGAAAATCAGGAGAGGAGATAACTGATTTGCTGAAGAGTGACAAATACGTGAATGAATTCCTCATAACCAAAAAATTGGGAATTACAATAAACCAGACGAGAAATATCCTGTACAAACTTTCAGATTGCGGTTTGGTTTCTTCTATACGCAAGAAGGACAGGAAAAAGGGCTGGTATACTTATTTTTGGAGGATTGAGATTCTCAAATCCCTTGAATTTTTGAGAGGTAATTTATCCAAGTCAATAGAGCAGCTGAAACACCAGTTAAGAAACAGGGAAACCAAAAGGTTTTATGCGTGTGAAAGGTGCAATGTTGAATATAACGAGGAGACAGCTCTGCTGCATAACTTTACATGCGAAGAGTGCGGGGGAATCTTTACCATGAGAGGCAATGTCAAGCTGCTGAAGGACATGAGAAAAGAACTGGAAAGACTTGAAAAGCAGAAGGACTTGATTGACAAAGAAATTCAGGAAGAAAAAGAGAAACTTGGCAGGAAGAAACAGAGAGAGCTGAAAAAGGAAGAAAAGAAAATCCCGAAAAAATCCAAAATAAAAAAGAAAAAAGAAAAAACCAGGGGAAAAGCAGGTAAGAAAAAAAAGAAGTCCTTGAAAATTAGAAAGCATATTAAAAAGAAAAAGATGAAAAAATCAGAATCCTCGAGAAAGAGCAGAAAAAAAGGAAGAAAAAAGAGATAGATAATGGCTAAAATTTACAGAATTGCTGGCAGGAAAAATTTTTTTAACAGGTTAAAAGTCAACACTATTTTAGTCCTGATTAATGTGGTATGTTTTGCGGTTTTCAGCATAATTTACTTTATCAACCCCAATTTCATAGATTACATTGCGCTGAAACCATCAAATATACTTCAGGCAAAATATCTCTGGACATTTGTTACAAGCATGTTCATGCATGCAGGGCTTTTTCATATTTTTGCAAATATGCTTTCAATGTTTTTCATAGGGGGTTTAGTTGAAAAAATTCTCGGCAAAAGAAGATATGCCTTATTCTATCTGCTTGCGGGTTTATTTGCAGGATTATTTTTTGTTTTAGTCAGTTTGTTATTCCCCAAGGATTTGGAAACCTATGCTGTCGGAGCTTCCGGGGCTTTATTCGGGCTTATAGGGCTTCTGATGGTGATGACTCCGAATCTGCCAGTTTACATAATGTTCATACCGATTCCTGTAAAGATGAAATACGCGGCTCCGGGGATTTTAATAATTCTCTGGCTGATTTCTGTTGCAGGAGATGTTCCAATAGGAAACACTGCCCATTTCGGGGGGTTGTTAACAGGGCTGATATACGGGCTCTATTTAAAGAGGAAATATAAAAATAAAACCAAATATATTGGTAAATTTTTTAGCTGACATGAAAACAGGAAATAATAAAAAATTTTCCGCAGGAAAAGAATACAGGAAATCCTGGGATTACATAAAAGAATCGAGGAATTTTATATTTTCTGTAATCCTTATTTTTCTTTTCTTTTCCCTGATTGGATTTTTTATTCCTGCTCCTGAATACATAAAGGAACAGGTATATAATTTTCTGAAAGAAATTCTGGAAAAGACAGAGAATCTTTCTGCCGGAGAAATGATAACTTTTATCTTTTTTAATAATCTGCAGACAAGTTTTTTCAGCTTTGTTTTCGGAGTGATGTTCGGGATACTTCCCCTGATAACAGCAGCAGTCAACGGATATGTGCTAGGATTTGTCGCCTTTATGAGCGTTGAAGCAAACGGCATTTTTTCCCTGTTGCGGCTGTTTCCGCACGGAATATTTGAACTTCCGGCGGTGTTTTTGTCATTAGGTTTGGGATTAAAGCTTGGCTTATGGCTGATAATTGAACCGGTTAAATTTTACTGGAAAAAGAACAAAGCAATTTCTTTTTTGTTTGTGTTGTTCTATCTGCCAACCCTTATTTTTGCCTTAACAGGAGATTATAAATTTAAAATTAAAATGAAGGCGAATTTCCTCAATTTCCAGAAAAATTTCCGCAATTCCCTGATGGTTTTCTTTTTGATTATTTTTCCTCTGCTGATTATAGCAGCGATTGTAGAAGGAATCCTTATGTTTACTAAATAACTATTCCTTTAAGTCGCTTATACCAAGCATAAGAAAAAGCAACCCCGCCATTATTACTAACCACACAATTCCTCCCTTGAAGAATTGCAGTGCCGCTTCTCCCCAGTTTCCCGGAAGAAAAGCCCAGCCGAGGATTGCACTGATTACAAAAATCAGTCCAAGCAAGATTTCCATCCATTTATTCATTTTATTCATATAAATTTCCCATTTAAAAAGATTTTGTTTATGAATTATAATCTTTATTTTTGAAAAACGGAAAAGCATAAAGTATAAATAGTTGAACAGGGATTTTTCTGGTTATTATAAAGGAGTTGTCTCTGATATCTGATGGAAATAATAAAAGACAGTGAGATCAAGGATGTCAGGGAACTGGTTCTTTCTGAACAATTTCCCAGGGAAGTTTTGCAGGATAAGGAGAAGGATTTTCTGGAGACATTGAAGCTTTTTGCTCCCGGAACTTCCATACGCTCATCGCTGGATGACTTGCTTAGTGCAAGAATGGGTGCTTTGATAGTTGTGGCAAATGAAAATACCCACAAAATAATTGAAAAGGGCTTCAGAATCAATGCAAAATTTTCCCACCAGAAAGTTGTTGAGCTGGCGAAAATGGACGGAGCAATAATTCTGTCCTCTGACCTGAAAAAAATCCTTTATGCAAATGCCCTCCTTTTTCCAAGCGTTGAGGTTCAGACAAAAGAAACAGGGACAAGGCACAAGGCAGCAGAGAGAACAGCAAGGCAGGCAGGAGCTTTGGTTATCGCGGTTTCAGAGAGGAAGAACAAGATTACCCTTTATTACAAGGATTTAAAATACGAACTGCAGAGAAGTTCAGAAATATTGAGGAGAGCTTCTGAAACCCTTCAAATACTTGAGAAGCAGAAGGAGATTTATAATGACTTAATCGCAAATCTGAACCTGCTTGAGATAGAAAATCTTGTGACAGTCAATGATTTGTGCACTATTCTGCAGAGATTGGAGATATTAAAGAGAATTTCTTCCATAGTCAGGAGATATCTGATAGAACTTGGAAAAGAGGGGATGGTTGTCAGCATGAGGTTGAAAGAGCTGATAGGAAATTTAAACAAAGAAGAAGGACTGATTTTAAAGGATTATTTCAATAACAACAGCCAGACCACAAGCGAAGTTTTGGAAAGAATGAGCTTTGATTCCCTTCTTGAGATTACGAACATCTCCTCTGCATTGTTCAGGGATTTTCATGATAAAGTAATTTCTCCAAAAGGGGAAAGATTGCTGGATAAAACCAGGATGCCGGAAGATTATCTAAGGGAATTAATTAATCGCTTTGATAATCTGGATAAAATCTTGTCTGCAGGAGACGGGGAGCTTCTGGAGGTATTCAGAGATGCGGATATTTTCCATGCTTTTAATAAAAAACTCTCTTCTTTAAAGGAAAAAATAGTAATGGGAAAGGACATAGGCAATTTAATTTAAATATTCAAAATGTTAACCAGGAAACAGATTAAAGAGATAAAAGAGCATCTTGGAAACAGCCAAAGTCCTGTGTTTTTTTTTGACAATGATTTAGACGGCTTGTGCAGTTTTCTTCTGCTTCAGAGATTTTTGGGAAGAGGAAAAGGAGTTCAGATAAAGTCCTTTCCCTGTCTAACAGGAGAGTATTTCAGGAAAGTAAATGAATTAAATGCAGATTATATTTTTATACTGGACAAGCCCCTTGTATCTGCTGAATTTCTTGAGAATGCAAGGCAGTTTAATATTCCTGTTGTGTGGATAGACCATCACGATATAAACCGGAAAGAAATTTCTGAATTTGTTAATTATTATAATCCCCTCCTTAACAAAAATAAAACCAATGAGCCAGTGACTGCTTTGTGTTATGAAGTAACTGAAAGAAAAGAGGACTTGTGGATTGCAGTTATAGGGTGCATTTTTGACAGATTTATTCCTGGTTTTTACAAAGAATTCAGGGAAAAATACCCTGATTTGTCAGTTGATTCCAAGGACGCATTTGCAATTTTTTATGAGTCAAGAATAGGAATGATGGCAAGAGTTCTTAATTTCGCTTTGAAAGACAGGGTTACTAATGTGGTGGGAGTGCTCAAGTTCCTGATGAAAATAAAAAGCCCGTATGAACTTTCTGATGAAAGCGGGGAAAATTTTGCAATTTACAGGAGATTTAACCAGATTAACCCCAAATACAAAAAACTTCTGCAAGAAGCAGTTTCAACAGGCAGAAATTCAGGAAAATTATTATTTTTTCAGTTTAGTGGGGATTTAAGCATCTCTGCTGACTTAGCAAATGAGCTTATTTATAAATTTCCGGAGAAGATAGTTGTTGTTGCATATATTCGTGGAATGAAGGCAAATATCTCTGTAAGAGGAAAAAAGATTAAAGAGAGGGTTTTAAACGTGATTAAGAATCTGGAAAATGCGACAGGAGGAGGGCATGAGGATGCTGTCGGAGCAAAGATAAATACAGATGACCTGGAAAAATTCAGGAATGAACTTGCAGGTTAGTTTTTCTTAATATAGGATTTATTTGATAAGTGACTGTTGTTTAAATTGTCTCGCTTTGCTCGTTCAGATTAATCTAAATGTTAATGTAAATACGGGTTTTATTAACAAGATATATTAATTGTAAGCGAGTTTAACAAGCGAACGCAATTATCTTTAATAAGTGAATCAGAATTAGGATTTTTAAACAAAGCCATTAATATGGTTAATTTTTTATACGGCTTAATATAATATATTATATGAATGCAGATAATTTGAAGAGGTGTGTTTTAGTGTTAGAAATTGTTTTATTGCTTCTTGAAATTCATCTTGTCAGTTCTGCAAGCCCTGTTCCTGCTGTGTGTGCTTATTACACTGATAGTTCAAGAACTCCGAATGTATATTATGAATACAGACAGGGCAATTCGGGTTTGGGATGGTATTGGAAATATTCAGGATATTCTGATAGTGCATATCAGTATTCTAATTATCAGTCAGGAGTGACTAATAACTGGGTAAAGTCAGGAAGCAAGATAAAGACAGGAGAAATTCAGGAAGTGCATACCAGTGTTACAGAAGAGTCAGATATAGGGGATTTGCTTGGTTTGTGCAGGGATATAACTGGTAGGGGAGTGAGGGTAGATGTTGAATTAAAAAGCAAGGAAATCCGCATAAGCTTCTTGAAAGATAATTCCTTTTTGAATTTCAATGGTGCTATTTTTGAGAACATAACCTCACAGGAAAAAACAAAACTTCCCACATATGTATATTTGGATTTGTCAGGGGATAAAATTACAAAAGCGGATTTTATAATTGATGAAAATGGCGGAACTTATAATTTTAACGGGGAGATTGTTTCAGTTCCTCCTTTTTCCAGGATTATTCTTAATGAGGAAGGCATAAGTGTCAGTTTCCCCGATGGTTTGGATTTAAGCGGATTTGCTGATTTTTTTGAACAGGCAGAAAAGGGCCATATAGACAAGATTGAAGGCGGAAATCTCAAACTTCCTAACGGAGTTATTTTAAATGGCAAGTTAAACTTTGAAAACGGAAAGCCGGTTCTGAAAAAAGGGGATAATCATGTTTGGATAAATGGTGTGCAAGTAGGAAAAAGAAAGGCGGACTTCTCGGTTTTTTTTGACGGGGAAAGACATCCTGATGAGCCATTTGAAAGGGGCTATATTTCTTTTGGCAAAGACAACCTGGTTGTTAGAAATGCAAATGCAGGAAAATGGCAATTTATAAATTTTTCAGAAAATAATCCTTATGCAAAAATTGACGAGGGTGATATTCTCTCCTTGTTTTTATCCTTTGGTTCAGAAGCAAGCATTCAAAACAGAGATTCAGAGGGATTAATTCCCAAGGTTGTTGCAACAGGATTTGTATTAGTTGAAGAAGATAATAAAGATATTTTGTATACTGAAGAATATCCAGACGAGATTTATTTTGATTCTGCAGGATTTGAAGAAGAGCACACCACATCTCCGATAGAACTTTTTATAGAAAAAGGAATAGGAAATATGCTTGGGAAAGACCCAACGAGAAAAACTAAGATAATTGTTGATAACTCAAACAGGTTTGCATTTTTTGTTCCTGAAACTGCAGGGGAATATTCAACAATTCCGGAAGGAAATGAATATATCAATGAGGAAATATTTTTTTCTTCAAGATTAACTCACAATTATATTACAGAAGAAGATATTAAAAACCTGATTGCAAGCCCGATAATCTTTGACGAGGGAGAAAACAGGCAATATCCAATAGGGCAGGGCTACAAGGATGCAATTATTGCAAGATTAGAAGATTATTATCAGACCCTTACTCCGGAAACTAAACAGTCCTTGGGAGGTATTGGATTTTCCAATGCAGAAAAATTTGGGTTAGATGTTCTTAAATTTAAGTCAGGTTCCAGTAGTCCAGACACTCTTGCTTATGCTTTAAATAAAAATGTTTTTTTCAGAACTTCAGATATTTCAAGTTTGTTTAGTTTAGGCATATTCAGGCATGAATTTGCCCATGCACGCCATAGAGAATTGGAGAGAATTTACAATGAGCCACTTTTTGAAGAATATGAAGAAAAATTTGCAGAATATAACGAATTAAAAAGAAAATTGAATAATAAAGGATATAAAGATAGTACAGAAAAATCGGAGTTGGAGGCACAAAGGTCTAAACTTTCACAAGAACTGGATAACCTTAATCTGGATATGGGTAAAGCTGACCCAAAGAAAGCCAAGTTTTTATCTGATGCTCCTTTTTTCAAAAAATGGAACGAAGTTGCAGGAGATATTTACGGGAAAATAAGCGGGGTGGGGGAAACACCTAAAGGCAAATTTTGGGTTTACAATGACGGAAGTCCTCCCTATCTTGCTAAATATGGGATTGTGAATGCATACGGAGGGAAAAATCTTTTTGAAGATACAGCAACATCTGTTGAAAAAATAAGCACCAATCCTTCATTTTTTTCATGCCTGATAAAACCGGGATGCAAGGATTATGATGAGAGATACAGGAAAAAATTAGATTTATTGCATGAATATAATTTTATATCCAAAGAGGAATATGATGCTGTGCTAATGGCAGCAGGGGTGAGATGAATAAAAATAATTTATCAGATAAAAGAGGGCAGTTGAGCATATTCATTATAATCGCGATTATGCTTGTTGCTTCTTTTGTCCTGTTTATTTTAATCAGGGAAAGAATTCAGAGCAGAATTGCTATGCCCGAAATTAATGCTGTGAGAACATATATTGAGCAGTGCATAGAAGATACAGGAGCAGAGGTTGTGTATGAAATTGGGGAAAACGGGGGTTATTTTTTTCCTCCTGAACTTTCCACTGGTTCAGGGGTGGCTTATTATTACATAAACAAAGAAAGCCAGATGCCTTCAAAGGCACAGATAGAAAATGAAATTTCCTTGTATCTGAACGAGAAGTTATTTTTCTGCACAAGGAATTTTGATAATTTTCCCAACCTGGAAATAATTCAGGGAGAGATAAGTTCAGATGTGAGTATAAAAAGCGAGGAAGTTGTTTTAAATGTAAGATATCCTGTAAGAATAAGCAGGGATAACGACACTGCTGTTATCAGGGATTTTAACAGCATAAAAATACCAGTAAGATTTGGAATTGTTTATGATTCAATCAGGGAAACAATTGACAGGCAGGAACCTTCAAGGGGGATTTGCATAAGCTGTATTCTGGAAATTTCCCTTAAAAATGATTTATATGTCAATATGTTTGATTATGATGAGGAGACAGTTATCCTGACTTTCAGGGATGAAAATTCAAAAATAAACGAAAAGGCATTCAGGTTCGTGTTTGCCAGCAGGTATGAAAAATGAGAAAAAAAATAATTTTTAGCATCATTGTTGTATTGCTAATGCTTTGTACAACTGCATTTGCACAGCAGGGTTTTAATATTTATTACAAAATAGGCATTGATTACCAGGAAGGAAATCTTAATGTTTCTTCAGTTGAAATAGAATTCTCCAAGACAGATATTCAGAATCCTTTTGGAGTATATACTGCGGAAATTTTGAATTACAGCGGGGATACAAGGGACATGATTTTTTTTGATGTTCCAAAAGATATTATCTATGACAATGTTGACCCTGAAACAGGAGAGATAACCGGAGGAGGAGAAGCAGAGCTTGAACAGGTGTCATTTGAAATATTTGTTCCGTATTACGAAGATGCCAAGGAGATATTTTTTTATGACGGTTCTTTCAGGGAAATTGGAAAAGTTGATGTCAGCAGTTTTTCAAAGCAGAGAGCAGAAACAGGTGCAGAAATAGAAGAAATTGATGCAGGAGCTGGAGAAAGGATTTTAGGAGAAAAGAACATTCTGGACATTTTAACAGGGAACTGGTGGATTTTGGCATTAGTGCTTGCAGTGCTGATTGTAGTGTTCTTGCTGTCAATAAGAGGAAAAAAGTGATTATATCGTGAAATCACTCGCTTTCGCTCTGCTCACGCCTTGACTTCCGATTAATATATAAATTTGTTAAGTCAAAACGTTCGCTCGCAGATTAACATAGATTATTAATATAAAAACAATGGATTATTGATTAACAATTTATGTGTTTAATAAGTCAATAAAAATTATGGATTTTCCTGCAAAGTTTCCTGCAAGGAAATATTTATAAATGCTCTTTTTATTATCAGAATATTATGGTGAGTAAACTGGGAGCATTTACTTGGGGAATAAATTTTTGCAGAAGTATCTCAGTTTGCCCAACAATTAAATTAAGCTCAATTTAATTCTGGATTTTTCAGGCCCGGATTAAATTGAGAACATTTCTTTATTAATATTCGGGGTTGGAAAGCAGAATTTAGCTGAAAATGAAAAAAACGAGAGAAAAAGAAAGAGAAGAAACAGAAAGAGAGTTGTCTTTGCTCCTGTCAGCAACTATCAGATTGGAAGATGAATTAAATGCAATTATGTCTGATTAAAGTGTTTAATATACCAATCTTGTTAATGCTTGGGGCTCTGAACTCTCTGAACCGCACACCTAATCTAGAAGAAGTTCTGGATAAGGCAAGTCAGGGAACTCTTGTTGAGACCTATTACACAGTATATACAGACAATGAAGAAAGTTTTCCCGCAATAGTTGAAGTTTACGATTCAGACGAAGATGGTTGTGAGGACATTCGCTTGTTGTATGAAATAACAGAACAGGATGGTGAAAAGTCCTTGGTAAGATTGAGAGGATGTGCCCAGGATATAAATAATAATCATTCATATGACAGAAATGAGAGCATCTTTTGGAGATGAAAGAATAAACCGAGTTTAATATGCCCTTGCAATATACACTGTTTCTCTTGCTGTTTTATTGCAGATTGGACATTTTCCTGCAGGTTTTTTAACAGGTTCATCAAATCTTTTTCCCCTTATTTCTGCCCCTATTTCTTTTTCAATGATTTCTGCGCATTTTTCCCCCTCTTTGTCCAGGGAGCAAAATCCGCATCTTGCTATTTTTCCTGATTCCACCGCATTTTTTATGTCTTCTTTGGATTTTGCATCAATAATTCTTCCTTTGAACAAATTATCGGCATTTCTCATGAGATTTTTGTCATATTCCCCTGATGTTTTTTTCAGATAAGGCAAAAGGTTTCTTTCTTTTATTTTTTCTTTCTTGCCTGTATCTCTTCTGTATAAGGTTAAGGATTTTTCCCTGGTTTCTTTTTTTCCCAGTTCAATTCGCAAAGGCACTCCTTTCATCTCCCAGAAATAAAATTTTTCCCCCGGCCTTTCTTCTCCTGCATCTATGTCTGCACTTATTCCATTTTCATTCAGCAGATTTTTAATCTGCTCTGCTTTTTTTGTCACTGATTTTTCATTTGTCACAGGGATTATAATCACCTGCAATGGGGCGATTTTCCACGGAAATTTCAGCCCCTTGCCATCTCCATGGACGATTATTACAGATGCCAGAATCCTGCTTACTGCCGGCCCGTAGCATGTCAGATAAACCGGCTTTTCTTTTTTATCCCTGTCTATGAATTTTACATTAAAGCCCTGCGAAAAATCCTGCTTCAGTATGTGCGTTGAGGGCTGCTGGACAACTTTTCCGTCAGGATTTAAGACATCAGCAGCAAATGTTTTTTCTGCTCCTGCAAATTTGTCCCATGAAGGGCGCTCAAAAAAGATAAATGGCAGACAGAAAATATCATGCAGAACTTCTTTTGTTGTCTGCATATCTTCTTTAACCTGCTTTTCAGCATCTGTCAGAGAAGCGTGTGCGCAATGTGCTTCAATCCAGTGAAATTCCCTGCTTCTCAAGAAAGGGCGGGTTGCTTTTGTTTCATACCTGAACACATTTGCTCTTTGGTATGTCTTGAAAGGCAAATCCTTGTAGCTTCTAATCCATAATGAGAACATCTGGTAAAATGCTGTTTCACTTGTAGGGCGAAGAGCAAGTTTTTCTGTTAATTTTGTGTCTCCCCCGTGAGTTATCCAGAAAACCTGGGGAGTAAAGCCCTTTACATGCTCTGATTCTGTGTTGAAATTTTTTTCAGGTATTACAGCAGGAAAGAAATACGGCTTATGCCCTTTTTTCTGCAGTGCTTCTTCCAGATATTTATACATTTTTTCCATGGCAAGAACTGCCCAGGGCTGGAAAACAAGAAATCCCTTGACATTATATCTTAAGTCAGCCAACTCCGCAACTCTTACTATTTCTGTAAACCACTCTGAAAAATTAGTTTCCTTGTTTATGTTAAATATGGTTTTTTTATTGTCTGCCATATTTAAATTAAATTCTCCTTTAATATTTCCATTGCTATGTCATTCACGCTTTCTTCAATATAATTTGATTCAAGTGCAAAGCCCAAACTTTCTCCTCCGCCAATCTTGAAATTGTTTATTCCTATGACTTTTCCCTGCTTGTTAATCAGAGGACCTCCTGAATTTCCAGGATTTAATGCCGCATCAGTTTGTATGTATGCATTTAATCCATTCGGCCCTTCCCTGTGAATTGCAGAAACAATTCCTTCTGAAACAGAGAACTGCAGTCCAAGGGGATTTCCTATTGCTATAACCTTTTCCCCCACCTGCACATCATCTGAATCTGCAAGTGTCAGCGATTCATAAGTTCCCTCTATTTTCAGCAGGATTATGTCCATTTCTTCATTTGCTCCGATTTTTTCCACCTGATGAGTTTCCCCGTCATAGGTTATTATTGAAGCTGCTCTTGCTCCTTCCATCACATGTGCATTTGTCACCACATATCCATCTTCTGTTATTATAAACCCTGTTCCCTGCGAGACATCTGTTCTTATCGTAACAACCGCCTTTACTGTATCTTCTATTATCCCGGAAAAATCAGCACTTGCAGACGCTTTTAATAGGTCAATTTTTTCATCTATTGAACCCAACTGTGAACCGAGTGACTGCAGTTCTTTTTCAGTGTCAATCAGCCCATCTGTCAAATCATTCAATTTGGACTGGGTATCTCCTTCCAAATCGTCTATTTTCTGGTTTAAAAGATTATATTGCACATTTTGCTTCACAAATATTGTATAAAGAAAGACGCTTGTCAAAGTCATGAATATTATAACCAGAAAACTCAAGCTTCCTATTATTATTTTATGATGTTTTTTTAGGGGCATGATATATAAAGAAAATCCTGATTATTAAATATTTTCTTTTAAGTGGACCTGCAAGGAATCGAACCCTGATTAATCGGTATCTCCGAACTCCGCTCGCATTTGGATTACTCCGCGAACTTCCTCGCCGAAGCCGATTGTGCTGTCCGTTGCACCACAGGTCCTGAAATAGAGAGATATTTTCAGTTTTTAAGTTTATTTTATCACATATTTTGAAGGAGAATAATTGATTTAAAGTGAAAGTTATGCCTGAACTTATGAATTTAGATATTGTAAAAGAAGTTGTTATTGTGATAATCTCATCGATGATTGGAGCACTTTTATCAGCAATCTTGATTATCCTTGCAGGTAGAAGATTATATGACCTTAAATATAACCCCTTTTATAGTATTACAATAATAGGTTTAATTGTTTTGGAGTTAATTGCATGCTTGAGTTTTATTTTATTAATTTTATGAATTATCTCATCAACCTTTCCAATAATTCCTTCGCCGTCTTAAAATCAGCCCTTTTGTTTGTTGCTTGCATGACTTTTCCGACAAGGAAATTCAGGGACTCTTTCTTTCCTGATTTATAATCATGAACTGCTTTCTGATTTTCATGCAGAATTTTTTTGCAGATTTTTTCAAGCTCGTTTTTGTCTGATATTACTCTGTTCTTTAATGTCAAATCCCTGATAGATGGTGTTTTTTTAATCCAGCTTCTTAGAATATCCTTGGCATTTAATGGGGTGATAGTTTTATTTTCTACACGCTTTAACAATTCAATAAATTTTTCTGGAGAAATCTGAACATCTTCCAATTCTTTTTTGTTGTAATTCAATACAGAGATGAGTTCTGTTGTTACCCATGGAAGAGCAAGTTTTGGATTTACTTTATCAGCAACTTTTTCAAAGAACTCAACAATTTCCAATTTCTTTGTTAAAACCTCTGCTGATTTCTTGTCTATTTTATGTTTTTTTATTATTTTTTCAAGTTTTTGTAATGGAGTTTCTGGAATAGAGGACTTTATCTTTTCAATTCTTGATTTTTCAAGGATTATTACAGGCAAGTCAGGTTCGTGAATAAATCTGTAATCCTGTGCCTGTTCCTTTTCACGCATTTTTTTTGTTATATTCAAAGCTTCATCAAACATTCTTGTTTCTTGCTTTTTTGCAAGTTCACCCGGCTTTTTTTGTCTTTGAGTTTCATATTCAATTGCCTTTTGAATATTTTTCAGGGAATTCACATTTTTTATTTCAACTCTTTCCCCTTTTAATTCAGGAAGAGAAACATTCACATCTGCTTTTATTCCTGATGACTTGTCAAATGCTTTTATGTAACCCAAAGTTATTACTAATTGTTTCAACCATTCTACAACTCTGTCTGAAGAAGAAAAATCCGGCTCTGTTACAATTTCAACAAGTGGAGAACCAGAACGATTGTAGTCAATTTCTCCTGTTTTTGGATTCCAGGCAGCAGGGTCTTCTTCCAAGTGAACCTCTCTTATTCTTATTCCTAAAAATTCTCCCTTTTCTCCAAGAGGAACTGCGTGTGTTCCAGAGATTGTATTCTGATAGCCCTTTGGCAAGTCAGCCCAGTCATAATGTTTTCTCTGCCACACAAGCTTTTCATTAATCTTACACCCAAGAATTAATGCAATTTCAATTGCTTTTTTAATTGCTTCTTTATTTGGAAGCATTGGTTTGCTTCCTGGCTGTGCCGTGCATATCGGGCAAATATTTGTGTTTGGTTTTGCCTGTTTTAATCCATGAGAGACCTTGCAAGGACAAAATAATTTTTCTTCTGTGAGAATGTATCCGTGAATTTCAAGTCCTATTTTTGGCATAAATTAAGTAGGAAAGATAGTTTTTTATAGATTTCCTATTTTATTCTTGAATGAACAAAACCAATACCAAACCAGCACAGGCAGGCGACTATGTTGAAATACACTTATCCAAATTAATCTATGAAGGAGTTTTGTTAGAGAGCCCTGAAGCAGAAAAAGGAATTATTCTACTTAAGTTAGATTCTGGTTATAACATTGGTTTTAACAAAAAAGATATTCTTGAAATAAGATTAAAAAGAAAAGCGAAAGAGATTGAAGAAAAAACTGAAATTAAGAAAAGCAACGATAAACCAAACATAGGGATGATTATTACAGGGGGAACAATTGCAGCACGATTAAATCCTAAGAAAGGCGGTGTTGATTGGCTGACTTCTCCTGAAAACTTGTTTAAATTTTATCCTGAACTTTTTGAAAAAGTCAATATTGTGAAAATAGAAGTGCCATTTATGAAAGCGAGTGAAGACATGGATTACAAGGACTGGCAGAAAATTGCAAAAACAGCTGAAAAGCTTTTGAATGATGAAAATATCAAAGGAATAATAATAACACACGGAACTGATTTTTTGCATTACACAAGTTCTGCTCTTTCATTTTTTTTGAAAGATATAAACAAGCCGGTTGTATTAACTTACAGCCAGAGAAGCATTGACAGGGCAAGTAGCGACGCGAATTTGAATCTCCAGTGTTCTGCTTTAGCAGCAATTTCTGATATTGCAGAAGTAATGTTAGTAGGGCACGCATCTTCAAATGATGATTTTTGCCATGCAATAAGAGGATGTAACGCTCTTAAATTAAACACTTCAAGAAGGGACGCATTTAAGCCTATAAATGATATCCCTATAGCAAAGATTTTTCCTGATAAAATTGAGATTATTTCTGATTTCACGAAAAGAAACAAAAAAAAAGTGAAAGTTGATTGCAAGTTTGAAGAGAAAATTGCTCTTGTTAAAGTTTATCCAGGACAGGATGCAGATATCTTGGATTATTATCTGAAGAATAAATACAAAGGAATTGTTTTGGAAATGTCTGGGTTGGGGCATGTTCCTTCAAAAAGAGCAAGAAACGCTTGGACAAACAAGTTAAAAGAAGTTCAGGACAAAGGAATGATTGTCTGTGCTGTGAGCCAATGCATTTTTGGTAGAGTTGACCCTCTTGTTTATTCTAATGGAAGGGAGATTTTAGAAACAGGAGTGATTTATTTGGGAGAAATGTTATCAACTACAGCTTTAGTTAAATTAGGGTATGTATTAGGACATAGGGAATGGGCAAATAATAAGGAAAAATTGAAAGAGATGATGTTAAAAGATTTTTGTGGGGAAGTAAATAAAAGGGTTCTTTTTGAAACTTTTCTTTATTAACTTTATTTTGATATTTCTAATTTTTTTACTAGTCTACTTCTTAAAGAATCATCTACTATTTTGTAATTTAATATTTTTTTTATCAAATTTCTCTTTTTATCAAAATGAAACCTGAAAATATCCTCTTTTTCTAAGATTATAAAATCCTTTAATCTGGTAATTATTAATCTGGGAGGAGAAGTTGATGTTTTATTGCATATAGAAGATTTAACTCCAATTTTTTCTAATAACTTTTTAGAGAAAATTAATTGCTCTATTTCATTACTTCCTATTTGTATTTCTCTATCAAATTCTCCTACATAAGCTTCTCCACAAAAGTAACCTCTTAGATAAGCCACAGAGTCTTCTTTGTCTTTTATCCTATCTTTAGCAATTTTAATTAAGTTAAATAAAAATTTTCTGAATAAAACATTATTATAGTTAATGTTTAATGACCCATATTTTATAACCTTTGCTCTTGATTTCCCTATAGGCTTTCCGACATAACTTGTTTTGATTTCTTTATTTTCAGGAATTCTTACTTGACTGTTCCAGAATTTTATGGCATTATTACTAATTTGTTTTTTGGGTATTTTTAGAAGATATGGTAATTTGTTATTAAAAATAATTTTATAGCTAAGATTTTCTGTTTTAATTTTAAAATAATCTAGGAAATTAATGAATAATCTAATTAATGAAGGTTCTGAGTTTACTACTTCGGTGGATTTAGGTTTAGTTTTTGATCCTTCTGCGTCAAAGAAACCAAATGCTGATAGAAACTCTGCGTTTAAAATTATCTTTTTTAGGAAAAACATGTAATGCTGCCTATACCCTTGATTATAATGCTCTCTTCTATAATAAACAAGAATTTTATTTTGAGGAACCTTTTTTATTATATCTTTTGAGTTCAATATCCATGAATCACAGTGTCTAACCTTTTTGTTTATTTCTTTTCCTTTAATTCTTTTCACTTCTTTTTTCTTTTCTAATTTAAATAAGCATTTCCTTATTGTCCGCGAAGTTAAATTAGTTTCTTTATATATCTCGTTAGTTGTCATTTTTCTTTCAGAAAGAATGAGTTTTATTTTTTCCTCTCCTTTTATAACCTTGTTAATTTTCATTCCTTCTTTGAGAAACTTAACCTCCAAATTTTTAATTATATCTTGTGTATGAATAATCATATACTTTAGTACCTTAGAAACTATTTAAATATTTCTACTCTTGTTTTAGGGCATAAGGAATGGGCAAAGAACAGGGCTCTTGTCAAGGAAAAGATGCTTGAAAATGTAAGTTATGAATTGAACGAACGATTGGAAGAATAGTGTTGTTATTTGTTAGGAGTTACAAAATAGGAAGATTTATAAGGAAAAAAGACAGATATTTATTATGGTTACAAAGACTTTAAAGGATATTATGGAAGAGACTGACAGGCTTTTTGCAGGAAGAACTCTCCCAATTGTTTTTTTGGATACAAGTGCAATTATTGACCTATGCAAATCTGCAAGAGAAGAGGAAATTAGACAAAGGGGAAGAAGAAATTTGCCTCTTCAGGAAGTTTATGCAGACCATTTCTTAATGAACTTTGCAGGAAAGTACCAAACCTTAGTCTCTCCTTCAACATATTCAGAGATAAACAAACATTATTGTGTTAGACTTAATGGGAATACTAAAGAAATTAAAGAAGCATTATGCCCTTTAATAGATAAATTTTTAACAGATTATGAAAGATTAGAAAAATTTGTACCAGTTCCTGATGACAGCGAGAAATATAAGGTTTATTGGGTTACAAAACTTGCATGTGCTGAAAATGAAAAGAAAAATTCAGAAAGTTTTTCTGATGTAGACAGAGAAATACTTGAAAATGCTCTTTTGTTTTCACAATATTTTTCTAAAAATGATGAAAGAGCCGAACCAGTAGCCATTTTCTCTTCTGACGAACACCTTTTTAAAGGTGTGGAAATGTTAAATGAACTGGGATATCACAATATTGTTACCCTATCCCCCAAAAGAAATGGCAGATAAAACCCATTTCGTCAAATATCAGAGAATCCCTCATTTTGATGAAGTTCCTCGTATATTAGATAATCCTGTTGAAGTTTATGAAAAAATTGATGGCGGGAATGTTCAGGTTAGAAAAATTGATGGAAGAATTCTATGCGGGAGCAGAGCCCATTTTTTAACAAAAGAGAAACTTTTTAACCAGCAATGGTTCAAGGATTTTCAAAAATGGGCTTTAGGAAATTCAGGTTTTTACAATCTTCCAGATAATTTAATTGTATATGGAGAATGGACTGCAAGACATACTCTAAGTTATAAGCCAGAATTTACAGATAGATTCTTTATGATTGATGTTTTGGATTTGAATCCAAATCTATTTGTTCCATATTCAGATTCCAAGCAAATTCTCTCTGATTTAGGAATTGATGATTTAATCTATCTTAAAACTTTATCTAAAGGAAAAATTAGCAGAGAACAACTTGTAAAATTGTTAGGTGAAAGCGAATATAGATATGGAGATAGAGAAGGGCTTGTTTTAAAAAATTATGATTCGCAGGAATTCGCAAAATTATGGACAAGTTCTGTAAGAAAAAAAGGGTTATCAGTGTTTCTGATATAGAAAACATACTTTTTGGATTAAATGATTCAGGAAAAGGGATTACTGAAGAAAAAATAATCAAAGAATTAGAGAGTGATTTTAGAAAGAGCAATAGACAGGTTCCTATTTCTGCTATTGAATCAGCAGTAAGAGATTATTTTGAAAAGACTTTCGATAATTAATTTAATAAACATCTTTTTCTTTTGTATTTTATGCTTGAACAAGAAGAAAACAAAGAACTAGATTACAAAAAACTGAAATTCAAATGCGGTTTGGAAATTCATCAGCAGTTAAATCCTGACAATGGAAAACTATTCTGCAATTGTCAATCTGTTTTAAGGCAGGATGAGCCGGATTTTATCATTGAAAGAAAACTCCATGCTGTTGCAGGTGAAGAGGGAAGTGTTGATTTGGCTGCACAATACCAGTCCTTATTAAATAAGAATTTTATTTATCAGGGATATAATGATACTACCTGCCTTGTTGAATTGGATGAAGAGCCCCCCCATGAAATAAATGAAGATGCTTTGAAAATTTCCCTGCAGATTGCACTTTTAATGAACATGAAAATCCTGCCTATAAGCCAGATAATGAGAAAAACAGTAATTGACGGGAGCAATACTTCTGGATTTCAGAGGACAGCATTAATTGCCCGCGATGGATTTATTGAAACAGATGAAGGAAATTTCGGAATAAAATTTCTTTATTTAGAAGAAGATGCTGCAAGAATAATATCAAGAGAAAAAGACAGAGATGTTTATCGTCTGGATAGATTAGGAATTCCTTTAGTTGAAGTGGTTACTTCTCCAGATATAAAAACACCGAAACAATGCCAGAAAGTTGCATTAAAGATTGGAGAAATTTTAAGGAGTTGCAAAGTAAAAAGAGGAATTGGAACAATAAGGCAGGATGTCAGTGTTTCAATTGGGAATGGGCAAAGAGTTGAAATAAAAGGGGCACAGGATATTGACTTATTGCCTGTAATTGTTGAAAAAGAAATTAAAAGACAGCAAAAAGAAAAAAATGTGAAAGCAGAAGTCAGAAATGCTCTTCCTAACGGAGAAACAGAATTTTTACGTCCTTTGCCCGGAAGCGCAAGAATGTATCCTGAAACAGATTTGTTCTTGTTGAAGATTTCAAGAGATTTAATCAATGAAGTAAAGAAAACACTTCCTAAATTAAGAAAAGAAGTTGAAGAAGAATTAAAAGAGAAAGGATTGAATCACGAAATGATAAAATTATTGTTCAAGGAAAATGCTGTTGAAGATTTCAAGGAGTTCCTGGAGATTTTAGACAGCCCTCAATTAGTTGCAAAAATACTTTTAGTTTTTCCAAAAGAAATTGCTTCCCACGAAAAATTATCTGATGAAAAAATAAACGAAATCTTGAATAAAGATGTTTTGATTGAAGTGATTGAAGCAGTCAAGAAAAAGAAAATATCAGAAAGCCAGGTTAAAGAAGTTCTTGAAAAAATAGCAAAAGGAGAGATTTTTGAAAATGCAATCAAGTTTGAGAAAACTGAAGTTTCTGACATTGAAGAAAAAATTCTTAAAATCATTAAGGAAAAACCCGGCTTGTCTGCAAATGCCTATATGGGATTAGTAATGAAAGAAGTTAAAAATAAAATTAGCGGTAATGAAGCTATGGAAATAATTAAAAAATTTGTCCGCTAATTTTATTTTGTGATATTTTTCAAGAAAAAAATCGGGGGGAATTAGTGGGAAAGAAGCGATGGATATGATTGGGAAGTTTGTGGGGAAGTAATAGAAAGGAATTTAAGGAAGACAAAAGTGAGATTTTAATGAAAGAAGAAGTATTAAAAGAATTAAGAAGCCCTAAACTATATACAGAAGGAATAATAAGATATGTTGAAGACAATATAGAAGATGCTTTTAATATATGTTGTCGTAAAAACCTTTCAATAAATGAAAAATATCCAGATTCAAGATACGAAGGACAATTAGGACAAAAAACTGTTTTCCTTACAGTAAGAATGTTTGATTTATGGGAAACTGCAGTTATTGAAGTTTTAACAAGTTATCTAAAGAAAAAATTTCCTTCTTTAAAAGTCAAACCGGTTAATGACCCTATAGGAGATTTGTTAATAGTTTTTCCAGATGGAGAAGAAATGAGATGGGAAATAAAATCAAGTCAGGCACAAGATTCTTTTACAGGAGCAACACATTCAGCTTCTAAATGTAATAACTACATTTTAATAAATTATGCCATAGATAAAAATCTTAAATTAGGTAATGGGGGTAACGGATTTATTACAGAATTAGCGGTTTTTATATGGGATAAAATAGAAACTAAATGGGTGGGTAAACCTACAGAACATAGTAGTTTTACAACTTTAAGAATACCTGTTGAGATAAAAAGCAAGAGACCTGAAATAATTGTTATTGGTTCTATAACCCCCAAACAAAAATGGTGTGAAATAAACCGAGAAAAATTATCTTCAAAAATAAAACCTAAAGGATTATTTAGAAAATTCTCCAATAGTTTTATTAGGAAAACTTCTTCTTAATCTTTCTTCAGTCATCTTAATATATTCTGGATTAATTTCAAATCCAATATACTTTCTGTTTAACTTCAAAGAACTTAATGCTGTTGTTCCTCCACCCATAAAAGGGTCTAATACTAAATCATTTTCATCGGTTAACCATTTTATAAAAAATTCTGGTAATTGCGGATGAAAGGGTGCAGGATGTTGAAGCCCCCTCAAAGCAGAACCAGTATCAAACCTAAATACAGTTATTGGTTTTGTTCCTAATGGATGTGCTTTACTGCTTCCTCTTTGGGATAATTTAGTAACTCCATTAGATAATACAATATCATTACCATGAACTTTATTTTTGAACCTTTTTAACGAAACTTCTTTATAAGGAACTCTAACTTTATCAGTATTTGTTTTAAATTTTTTACTATCTTTTACAAAATGAAAAATATATTCTATTCTATCATTTAATCTTTTATCACCTGGCATTGGTAAAGCAGATTTTTTAAACCAGATATATCTATCAAAAAGTTTCAATCCGGTTTCTTTTACTATTCTTGTGACTAATTCAAAAACATAAATATTTCTTTCTCCATTTGTCGCTCTATCATTAATGTTTAATACAAATGAACCACTTTCTTTTAGAAATCTTTTGGATTCATGAAATAAAGGTAAAAACCAATTAATATACTCTTGAGGAGATAAAACCTTAACATTCTCTCCATATGATACAACATCTGCGTAAGGGGGGGAGGTAACAATTAAATCAACAGAATTTTCAGGCAATTTTTTCGCTAATTGAATAGCATCTCCTAAATGAGTTTTATTTATCTCCAATTCACCTATTTTTTCCATAAGAATATTTAGCCGTTCTTTTTTTAAATATTTATGTGACCACTTGAAAGGGGTCACAATGAAAATAAGGTTTATAATATTGATACTCCTTTGACGAAGAAGTCTGTAAATTATATGGAATAACTGATGAAGAAAAGAAGATTATTGAAGAGAGTTTGAAGTAAAGTAAATTCTTTATAGAAATATATTTAAATACTGAAAAATCAATAATATTATTGAAAAATCAATAGATAATAAAATGAAAAGAAGACAGAGGATTACATTTAGTTCTTTTGGAACACGAAAATTGACGGATTTAGAAGGAGCTATAATTTACACATTTTTCCCAGAATGTAAAGATATGACAATCAAAGAAATAAGGGAAAGAACAGATTATTCTTATGAGAGAGTTAATTCCGCATTAAAATCTTTGACTGAAAAGAAAATAGTAAAAGAGGAAAGCAAAGGCAAAACCCTCATTTATTCATTAAATTTAGGCGATTTATTTGCAGAGTGGGGTTTTGATTCTTATATGCTTGAAAGAGAAATAGAATTCATGAAGAAATATAGAATTATTTATGAAGGAATTAAGGAAATAATGCATAATCCCCTTATCTGGATGATTATCTTGTTTGGAAGTTATTCTAAGGGAACAGAATCAAAACAAAGTGATGTTGATATTTTGTGTGTTTCAAATAAAAAAGGAGAAACAGAAAATTTTATTCGTTCTTTAAAACATAAATATGGAATTAACTTTACACCAGTTGTATTATCTGAATTAGAATTTCCAAATATGAAAAAAGATAATCCTGAGTTATGGAACGATTTAAAAATGTATGGAATTGTATTAAAAGGAGAAGATAATTTTTATTACTGGATGTATAAGGATGACAAACAGAATTAAACAATTGACAGAAGAAGGATATATCTCGAAAGATAATTCTTCTAAAAATCTATCTAAAAAATATCTTGAGAAAGCAAGAATAAACTTAATTACTATGAGTTTGCTTTCGGATTTAAACTCTCACAAAAAAGTTAGAGAACTCCTTAATATTTCTGAGGAATATAATAGCGATGAATGGGTTGTTATTTGTGGATATTACGCAATGTACTCTGGAGCATTAGCCTTAATCTCAAAAATTGGATATAGAAGTAAGAATCATACAGCAACTTTACTTCTATTAGAAGAGTTTTATATCAAAAAAAGAATTTTAGATAAAGAAACATTTAACATTATTAAAGACGCTATCTTAAAGAAAGAAGAAATTGAAAAACTTTCAGATGCAAGACATAAAAGAGAAATAGCACAATACAGCGTGACAAAACAGACAACTAAGGAAATAGCGGAAACAATAAAAAAAGATGCTTATAATTTTATAAATAAAGTAGAGACAATTATCTAAATTTTCCGAAAAACATTTAAATAATCTCTATCCGATAAATAATTGAATTAACATGGTCAGCTTAAAAGAACTCAACTCAAAAAGGATTTTAATCAGTGAAGCATTCAAATCAAAGAAAGCAGAAGTTCATATTGCTGGTTGGGCTGACAACATTCGCGAGCTGGGAAAAATAAGATTTCTTGTTTTAAGAGATGCTTCCGGAATGATGCAGATTACTGCTGTTAGGGATAAAGTCGACAAAAAGATTTTTGATGTTATTGGGAAAATTTCAAGGGAAAGCATTGTTTATGTTTCTGGAAAACTTAAGGATTCAAAGCAAGCACCCGGGGGAAGAGAGATTGTTCCTGATGAAATTGAAATTTTAAATCTTGCAGAGGACATTCCTATAGATATTTCTGATAACACTAATACAGAACTTCCAAAAAGATTGGATTTCAGATTTTTGGATTTTCACAGAGAAAAAACTCAGGCAATTTTCAAAATACAAAATACAATTTCAAATTCTTTCAGAGAGCATTTTTACAACAGAGGATTTATTGAAATGCAGCCGCCCTGCGTGATAAGTGCTGCAAGCGAAGGAGGAACAGAACTTTTTCCTGTCCAGTATTTTGAACAAAAAGCATTTCTTGCTCAAAGTCCTCAGTTGTACAAACAAATGCTGGCTTGTTCCATGGAAAGAACTTTCATGATTACTCCTGTTTGGAGAGCAGAGAAGCACAACACTCCGAGACATATCAATGAAATAAGGCAGATGGATATTGAAATGGCTTTTGCCAATCAAATGGCAGTTATGGAAGAACTTGCTGAAGTTGTTCAATATGTTGTTAAAAAAGTTTTGGAGAAAAACAAAAACGAATTGAAACTTCTTGATGTTAAAGACTTGAAAGTCCCAAAAGCAATTTATCTTGATTATGAAGATGCAATAAAGAAAGTAAAAGGGAAAATTGGAGAGGACTTCACACCAGAACAGGAGAGGAAATTATGTGCAATGTATCCTGACACAATTGTATTTACTCATTCATGGCCTGCATCAATAAAGCCATTTTATATAATGCCAAAAGATGAGAAGAAAGATGCAAAATTAAGCGAGGGTTTTGATGCTTTGTATGGGGGGATGGAAATTTCTTCTGGTGGACAAAGAATCCATCTTCCACAATTATTAATTGAAAGATTGAAAATGAAAGGATTAAATCCGAAAAATTTTGAATCTTACATAAATAGTTTTAGATATGGTGCTACCCCCCACTCGGGTTGGTCGATAGGGCTCGAAAGATTTACAATGGTTTTACTTAATCTTGATAATATTCGCGAAGCCACTATGTTCCCTCGTGACCGTGACCGTTTAAATCCTTAATTCAATAAATAGAAAGATTTATATATTTTAATGTATTTACATTGTAAATACAAATGAAAAGGAAATTTGATGCTAAATTGTGGAAAACCGGAAACGCAGTAGTTATTACAGTTCCTTCTTCTATTGTTAAAAGATTCAAATTAAAGAATGGAGAATTTGTTGAAATAACTATTGAAAAAAATGGTGAAAAGAAAACTTAACGATAAGGATATATCGTCTTTGTTAGGGTTATATAATTCTGGTTTGTCTAGTTGGGAAATTGCAAAGAAATTTGATACATACCATTCAAATATACTTCATCATTTTAAAAGATTAAATGTTAAAAGAAGAGATAAAAGTTCAGCAGCTAAAGAAGGAGTTAAATCGGGAAGAATAAAAATAAAAAGAAACAAAATTCCTAAAAATCTAAAATTAAATAATGATTTGGCTTATGTTTTAGGAGTTTTAGCAGGAGATGGATATATGGATTATAATGAAAAGAAGAGGAGATATAATGTAGGGTTATCTGCTACAGATAAAGAATTTGTAGAGAAATTTAAGGAATCTTTATTTAATTTTTTTAAAGTAAATTCTTCAGATGAATTTAGAAAAAGTAGAAATAAAAATTGGAGTGATCAATACATAACAAGACTTTGTTCTAAAGAAGCATGTGATTTTATTAATACGATTGGAAATTTTAGAAAAGATAAATGGGGAATTCCAGATATTATAAAAAATTCAACTGAAAGAATAAAATGTGCTTTTCTTAGGGGTTTCTTTGATTCAGAAGGAGAAATAGATAAAAGAATCTGGAGAATTGGAGCAACTTCTATGAATATGAATGGATTAAAACAAGTGGGAGAACTTTTAAAGAGTCTTGGAATAAGATATACAATAATTAATGTCAAAGATAATCGTCTGAATACCCATCAAAAATACAGATTAAGAATTCATGATAAAAAATCAATTAAATTATTTAATGAATCAATTGGATTTACAATCAAAAGAAAACAAATGATTTTAGCAACCATGTTTCCAAGAGACAGAGATCGACTCACTCCGTGAGCCAATCACTATGAAACCCTACCCTTGAATTTGGAAATTCCATAGAGATAGATTGACGCCTTGAAAATTGATTTAGAAAGATATATAAATTATTATTATGAA
>Ga0209541_10002348_pt1 | contig 35950 bp, 39 predicted proteins | sample RifCSPlowO2_01_FD_184027 | JGI IMG/M metagenome (GOLD analysis project Ga0209541, IMG submission 184027) | Groundwater microbial communities from Rifle, Colorado - Rifle CSP2_plank lowO2_0.1 (SPAdes) (version 2) | ecosystem: Environmental > Aquatic > Deep subsurface > Groundwater | place...
TCCGCGCAAGCTCCCTTCGCGTTTTTCTCCCAAACGACTCTGGAAGCGGTACCCAATCGTACGGCTTCTCGGAGATCGTTCGGGCGGAAAAACACGAATCTCATCCGTTTTTGGAGGTTCTACAGAAGCTTAAAAAGAAAAAATCGCCGTACTCGTTGTGAGTGCGGCGATTTTGCTATGCAGCTTTCAGCTGACTTGCTCCGATATTGTCTTGGAATTCTCGGAGACGTTTGTGTATGCTTCTGAGTTCATTGACGGTCGTCCAATTGTCGATGAAGACAGAGAAACTCCCTTGAACTTTGTCGAATGCATTACCTACCTGCATAAGCACGCCCAGCGTGATGGTTCCCGCAAAAAGTGACTGACCCATAATGAGATAGGGTACGATCACCAACATTTGGCCAAAGAGTGTTGACCACATGTCGAAGTAGGCATAGTTACGGAAGAGGCGATAATAGTTCGTCTGGACACCCGTGAACAAGGAAAAAAACGTTGGAATGAGCTCATGCTTGGTATTGAACTGCACAGCAAGTTCCAGTTCGGTGCGCAGCGCAGCCTCAGCTTTCTGGTTGTCGTATTCAAGTCCCGGCAAACGATATCCGACGTACCAAGAGATCACCATGCCGCCAAGGGTCACAAAGAGTGCGATCCATACGAGTGATCCGTGCATGAGCTTGAGCGGGGGTATGCTGAATACAGTACCGATCGACAGTCCGTTGACGAGCGCATACAACCAGAGACCAAAGATCCCGATCCAGAGAAAACTTTTTTCCGGGACGACATACAGGAGCGACCAATTGCCCCGAAAGAGCTTTCGGAATCCCCATAACAGTGCACCCGCGATGCCCGCGATGCACATGAAGACAAGCCACTCATTGGGGATCTTTTCGAGCACGGTGACGCTTACTCCGTTGCTCAGTGTCCACAGAACGGGAACAAAAGAAGCGAGTGTGATCGCGGCTTTTGCGACGAGCAGTCCCAGTGAATCAACCGTTACCGCAAAGCGTTTTGCATCTTCTTGTAGGCGCTGACATTCACCCTCCAGCTTTTTGGGTGTATGGGCCCACAAGGGGAGATAATCCGTAAATATGGCTCGACGCCATGCAAAGGAATAGAACCTTGAGCATGCGTAGGTATTGACGGCAAACACCACCAACCAAAGAGCCAGTACCATGAATTCACGGAGCATTCCATAGAATTCACTCACGGTATGTTTCTGGACGTTTTGGAGCAGGTCGTAAAAAGTACCGTACCACGTGTTGATCAATACTTGCATATGCACCTGAAGCACCAGCGAGGTGAGCAAGATCGTTCCCATGCCATATGCCCACAAGAACTGCTTACGATTCCAAAAGAATGCCTTAAACATTTTTGCCTCCGATTCAATGAGCAGACTGCTGTTTTAAATATTACAATATTGTGATGGTGATGTCAATGACCTGTGCGCGAGTGCTCGTCGGGCGGAGAAAACTTACCGGCATGGGAGCCTGCGACCCAGCCGGTAGTCCAGCAGAGTTGCAGACTATAGCCGCCGGAAGGTCGGTCAATATCGAGGATGTCGCCGACCAAATAGAGATTGTCGTGTTTGGTCGAACACATGGTGCGGAAATCGACCTGAGTGAGATCGACACCGCCTGAGACGACGACCGCTTTGTCGAGTCCGAGTACACCGACGGGGGTGAGCGGTATTGCTTTCAAAAATTTGACCAGCACGAGGCGCTCGGTTCGCGAAACTTTATTGACCTCTTTCTCGCCGTCTAACTTGAGGAAAGTGGGGAGGACTCGTGCAAGCGTGGCGGGTACGATCTCCGCAAGAATATTCTTTAATTTTTTGTTCTGGAGTGTTTGGAATGTTGTTTGTATGCTCCGGTCGAGTGTCCCGTTATCTTGTTTGGGAAAAAGGTCGATCGTGAGTGTCACCGTGCCGTATTTCAGGAGCTCGCCGATATCTTTACTCATGTTCAAGATAAGTGGTCCGCTTAAGCCGATATGTGTAAAGAGGATTTTTCCCACGCGTGATTCTTGGAGTATGTTGTTTTGGAATGTTGATATTCGTGCTTCTTTAAACGAAAGCCCCGCAAGCTCGTGTGCCCATGCTTCTTTTGTTTTGATCGGCACGAGTGCGGGGTCGGACGTATTCACGGTGTGCCCGATCTTTTGGAGCCAATGAAAGCCGTCGCCGGTCGATCCTGTCTCGGGGCGGGAAGTGCCACCGGTCGAGAGAATATAGGCACGCGCAGAAAGAAGTTCGCCATGTGTTAATCGCACCCCGACGATCTTGCCGTTCGCCATGTTGAAGCCGGACACTTCCGCATTGCACCGTATCGTCACGCCTCCTTTTTTCATGTAGCTTTGGAGCGCTTCCAGCACCGATGCGGAGCGCTCAGTCTTTGGAAACACACGCCCCTCTGCTTCGAGTTTGGTCGGCATGCCGTGCGCATGAAAAAAAGCGAGGGTTTCTGTGACGCCAAATTGCGTAAATGTGGAAAAAAGAAATTTGCCTTTTTCTTTGAATTTGCCAAGAAATTTCCTGACGTCGGGTTCATTGTTTGTGATGTTCGAACGTCCACCTCCGGAGATGAGGAGTTTCTTTCCGAGGCTCGCATTTTTCTCAAGCAGGAGTACGCGTGCGCCAAGCTCCGCTGCTCTTCCAGCGGCTATCATCCCCGCCGGACCGCCGCCTAACACGATGACGTCATATGTTTCGCTTGTCTGCATATTTTGTACTGTATCAGAGAAGTCTTGTGGAGACGACTGGCCCTCTGGTACCATGGGGACGCAATGACCGATGAACGATTTGAACAGCTGGTTTCCGACGGCATCGAAGCGATACCCGCGCGTTTTTTGGCGAAATTGAAAAATGTGGCGGTGGTCGTTGCCGATACGCCAACACAGGAACAACTGCGTCTCAACAAGGTTCCCGTTGGCGATACGTTGCTCGGCCTTTATGAGGGCATACCGCTTATTGAACGAGGCGAAAGTTATGGGGGATTGGTGCTTCCGGACAAGATCACGATATTTAAACTCCCGATTCTTGAGGCTGCCGGTAGTGATGAGCGTGAGGTATGCCGTGTTGTGAAAGAGACGGTCTGGCATGAGATCGCGCATTACTTTGGTTATGATGACGAGATGATCGAAGATCGCGAAGCAGAGGGGACAAATTTTTCATACTAACACTAAGGACCACCCTATATAAAATTACCTAGGGTGGTCCTTAGTGTAACTTGGTACAAAAAATCCGCCAGTGAGGCGGACGTACTTCAAAACAATGCGGCGATCCTTCGTATGTCTCCATAGAGGGCGAAGACCATGAGAAAGACAAAGAATGCGATTCCGACTTTTTCGCAAAACACCCATATGCGGGGAAAGAATTTTTCCCCGAGCAACTTCATTGTTCTTCCTCCGTCGAGCGGATAGATCGGCAGAAGATTTGTCAGTGCGAGAAGGTACGAGATGATGATGCCGTAGAAGGTGAGTGCAACTGCGCTTCCAGCAAAATTTTTGCCCAGTTGTGCGATTGCGACCACTCCGCCGGATCTTTCAACGAATTCACCGAACTGCATGGAGAGCAAAATCGTGACCACCCATACAAGCGTCGCGATGGCACCGATAGGGAAAAGATACTGTGTGATCGGTCTGGCGAACCACAGCATAAAACCCGCACAGAAGAGCCCACCCCAGATCAGTGAGTGAGAGATCGCGAGCTTTCCAATGAGCGGAAAGTTCATTGCTCGAGCGGGGTGTTCCGGTAGTAATATTCCAAGCAGTGCAAACCCTAGTGCAATGCACATGAGATTCGCGATAATTCCGGCGCCAGAGATGAACGCCTGATCGTGGTACGATAACTGCGTCATGCTCTTCTCGTCTTCCGGGCGCACAAATGCGCCGAGGAGCAAAAGCGGATAGAACGAGATGCGGAATGTTTTCCCTGCATATGTTTGTGAGGAGAATGTCCATCCGATGCGCGGCCCTACCGGAAATCCGATGCCAAGCTCGTTGACCCAGACCCCGCATTTGCGCATGGCGATCAAGTGCCCGATTTCGTGCGCGAGTACCGCAAAAAGAATGATAAGACCGATGTAGACATAGTCCATGTGACCCCCCGATTGTTCAATGATCAACGTGTGTGCTGAGATTAGTTATACGCAGGAGTAGTGTTTCGTCAATCGTACAGAACTTTTTTGTGTTGTACAAAAAATCCGCCTGAGGCGGATGAGGTTCTTGCTTAACGTTGGAGAATTTTTTTTCCGATGCTCCACAGGAGCCACATTAAGGGGTTGATGAGTGTTAATATGAACCCGCCCCAAAGGAGCAGATCACCCAGAGAAGCGATAATCTCTTCCCCAATCGGTGCATGCATTAATTCCAGTGTGCGTCTGCTCCAGTGTGGCAATTTTTCCAGATCCGTGAATTTCAATGAGATGGGAATGCGATCTGCGAGTATGCGGAATTTTGTTTGCTCCGTGAGTGCTTGGTGTCGGTCATCGAAATCACCGTTTGAGGGAAAATGAGTAACGCCGAATTGAGTCGGACCGATAACAAAAAGCATGTCCGCTTTTTGTGTCCCCACGGGCATTTTCCCTTCATTTTTTCCTATCACCAGCGCGTTGCACATGATTCCGCTCCAGAGGAAAAAAAGAGATAGCAAAAGGACGATGCGCACCAGTTTGGGAATCTGTAAAAAATCCCTGCGAATTTGAGAGAACACGTGTCACCTCCTATCGAAGTTTTTACTCTGTTTTACATTCTAACAGTTTGAAGAAAAATGTCAATTATACGCTTTTCTTTCTGAACGGTAGCATGGGAGCATGGAGTTCCAGCACCAGCAGAGTCCTCTCGCGCATCGTTTACGCCCGGAAACACTCGATGATTTTGTCGGACAGGAGCACCTTGTCGGATCAGGGAAACCCTTGCGTGTTGCTATTGAAAAAGGGCATCTTTTTTCACTCCTCTTTTGGGGGCCGCCCGGCGTGGGGAAGACAACGCTTGCACGGATCTATGCGCAGAGTCTTGAGGCGACATTTTATGAACTCTCTGCGGTCTCTGCGGGGAAGGCGGATATCAAGGCGATCATTGATGAAGACACTGGTGGGCGTTTCAAAATACTTTTTCTCGATGAGATTCATCGTTTCAACAAAGCACAGCAGGACTACCTTTTGCCGTTCGTGGAGCAGGGCTCGCTGACGCTTATCGGTGCGACAACAGAGAACCCCAGTTTTGAAGTGATCCCCGCGCTCTTGTCGCGGTGCCGCGTCTTTGTGTTGAGCGAGCACACGGCAGACGATATGCGCAAGATCATCACGCGGGCGAAGGTAAAAATTGATCCCGAGGCATGTGATTGGCTGATCGCCATGTCCGGCGGTGACGCGCGGAGTGCGCTCACGGTGCTCGACCAGACCGTGCAGTTGTATAAAACACCGACGGTCGAGCATTTGAAGGCCGCGATCCAGTCAAAACATTTGCGTTACGATCAGCACGGCGAGGAGCATCACAATACGATTTCGGCATTCATCAAGAGTATGCGTGCGGGGCAAGCCGATGCGGCGATGTATTATTTGGCGCGGATGGTTGAGGCGGGAGAGGACCCGCTCTTTATTGCGCGGCGGATGGTCATTTTCGCGAGCGAGGATGTCGGTCTTGCGCAGCCGACGGCGCTCGTTGTGGCGAATGCGGTTTTTCGCGCATGCGAGACGGTGGGCTATCCCGAGTGTGCGATCAATCTTGCACATGGCGTCGCCTATCTTGCACAGAGCAAGAAGGATCGCAGTGCGTACGATGCGCTTCTTGCTGCAAAAGAAGATGTGCGTCACTATGGCAATTTATCCATCCCGCTCCATATCAGAAATGCCCCGACAAAACTCATGAAAGAACTGGGTTATGGTGAGGGATATGAAGAATACGACAAAGAAAGCTATCTCCCTCCAGAATTAAAAGGTAAGACCTATCTCAAAAGATCAGCAGGGTCATAAGGGGTACAGGGAAAACTCAAGAGATTTTTGTGTTAAGATAATACTATGCAGCAAGAAGATTGGGCTCGAGTGCGGCGTGCGCTGGGTTATGTCTATGCTCCGATCGCATTTCTTATTTTGGTCATTTTTCTCCTTGCGCGGTATGGGAATTAAACAATAGCCGTTTATCTATGGCGATACTTTTTATTTTTGGTGCGTTTTTTGCGACACTGCTTGGCGGCTTTTTGGGCGTGCGTTTTAAGAGCAACCTCCACCTCGTGCTCGGTTTTGCCGCGGGTGTGCTCGTATCGGTCGTTTCCTTCGATATTTTCCCTGAAATGATGGAATTGATCGCGTCGACCGGTGTAGCGCCCGCCATGGCGATGATGGCATTTGTCTCAGGCTTTTTTGTCTTCCATGTCATTGAAAAACTCTTCCTCGTCCACAGCGCGCACGAGGCGGACTATGGACACCATCATCACCCTGCCGTCGGTACGCTCTCTGCACTTGCCCTTACTTTTCATACCTTTCTCGATGGTCTGGCGATCGGGCTCTCCTTTCAAGTGGACCCCGCACTTGGTGTTGCCGTCGGTATTGGAATTGTCGCGCATGGTTTTTCTGACGGATTGAATACCGTCTCGCTGCTTTTGGTTCACGGCAACAAAATGCGTCACACGCTCCGTATACTTTTCCTCAACGCAGCCGCGCCACTCCTCGGGGGATTGGTGTCACTCTTTGTCGTCTTTTCCGACACAACGCTTTTACTTGCGGTCGGTTTCATCGGTGGATTTCTGCTTTATATCGGTGCATCGGATATTCTCCCTGAGGCGCATAGCAAACACTCCTCTTATGGGACTATTATTGCCACACTTCTGGGTATGCTGTTCATTTTTGCACTCACCCAATTCGTTTGAGCCTTATCTGTGCCACCGTCTTTCAAAGTACGGTGATCGTAGCAAGATAGAGAAGATACGCCCCAACGAGAATTGCGCCAATTGAACGGGGGCTATATTTTGTCGAGAGCGAAGAAATAAGGGTTGCAATGACCGCAAAAATCACGGGTATGGCGATCTTTGTTGCTGAAATGGATATGGGTTGAATCAAGCATACTAGCCCAAGGATACCCAAAGAATTGAAAATATTACTCCCCAACAAATTGTGCCCACCGCCACCGCGTTTTGCTTTGTCCGCACGGCGATAGACCTGCTCCCGTATAAGCAAAAATTTGAATTTTACGGCTCAACAAAGTCATGAAAGTCAAATTTTGCAAAAACGTTATTCCACGGCTTTGTTGAGTGGTGGAATAGCTAAAAAAGTCTTATATGGGAGCAAGTCTAATATCTCCCGTGTGTTTTTTTGGACACCCTGCGTGTTGTGAAATAAAAAGAGACATGTCTTCCGAGACGGGTTAAAAAACAGAATCCATGTGATAATAATCACATGCGGCAATTGTTGGAAACTTACAAAAGTTGGCGGTATAAAAACACATGGCTCCTGATTGCGAGTTTTGTTGTTTTCTTCTACCTAGCCGAGACACCATTTGTTGAGCGAATTATTGCCACAATGGGAAGTCTGGGCTACGTGGGTTCTTTTATCTCGGGAATCTTTTTTGTTTCAACATTTACGGTCGCACCCGCTGCTATCGTTCTGTATCATCTTGCAGATCTGCTGAACCCACTCGGTGTTGCACTCAGTGCAGGACTGGGTGCGGTCATCGGTGACTTTATTATTTTTCGTTTCTTCAAAGATCACGTGTTTGAGGAATTGAGGCCGATATTTAGTAAATTGGGCAATCATCCGGTCTTGCGTATCTTGAGTACTCCATACTTTGCATGGGTACTTCCCGTCTTGGGTGCGTTTATTATTGCTTCGCCATTTCCCGATGAAGTGGGTATCGGGCTCATGGGCATATCACGGATGAAAAGCTGGCAATTTCTCATTCTTGCCTTTGTGCTCAACTCGACCGGAATTTTTTTCATCGTTACGCTCGCCCGCTCATTTTAGCCCATGTCGCAGACACTCATCACGCTCATAGTTGCGTATGGTTATCCGGTGATCTTTTTGGGCGGCATCTTCGAGGGAGAGAGTGTGATTTTGATCGGAGGGCTCGCGGCCCACGAAGGATATCTTTCGCTTCCGCTCATTTATATATATGCGGTACTCGGTGCGATCGTAGGGGATACGAGTTGGTTTTTCTTGGGTAGATGGAAGGGAGAAGCCCTTCTTCTTAGGTGGCCCATATTTCAAAAGTTTACCGATCGGCCGGTGAAGGCGATTCACAAACACCCGAGAATTCTCGCATTCGCAATGCGGTTCATGTATGGTTTTCGTCACATCGTACCTTTTTCACTTGGATTTTCGAGTATTCCCACACGAACATTCCTTGTCCTCAATCTGCTTGGGGCTCTCGTGTGGGCGGGCGCGGTGATGGGAGCGGGATATCTTTTAGGCGGTGTGTTAGAAGATGCGTTTGGCAACATCAAGCGGATGGAGTTTGCCGTTATTTCAACTATCGTTCTGGTAATCGCCGTTTCACGTGGAGTTGGCGGGCTCATTGGAAAATTGATGAAAGAGAAGATCGAGAAGTAATAGCCCCAAAGAATTGCTCATTTTTGGTTCATGACCGAGGAGCAGGCCTCTTGAATTGTGGAACTTTTGCTAAAACCCGAGGGGGCATTGCGGGGTCCCGTTATGGTCGAGAAGTCATTGGTCGACGAGTCTTCCGTTCATGCTAGTACCGTTACAAGTTAACTTCCTCTATATGGATCATCAGTTTTCGTTAGCCTGTAAGCCACAATTTCGTAGTATGCTGTAGCGTATTTCAACTTGTAACGGCACTAAGCGGGGAATACGAGGAGTTTCTTCGATCGGACGAAAAAATAGCCGATGATAATGAACGTAATGACCGGTGAAACGTATTGTGGTACGTGAATACCGAAGCCGTCGGCGAGCATAATGAGTCCGAGAAAGAGGAGGGAATACATCGCCCCGTGTTTCAAGAATACATATTTCTTGATGTTGTCGATATTTTTGATGGTCATCCAGCGTACAATGTACGCGCCGATGCCGTTGCCGATCAAGATGAGTGGGATTGAAAGCGTGAAGGCGAATGCTCCCAAGACGCCGTCAATAGAAAACGCCGTGTCGATCATTTGGAGGTAAAGAATCTTCGACATATCAGAGCGCCCGGTGCCGTTCTTGAGGGCAACCTCCGCTTTCTCAGCATTTTCCTTGAAGCCATGCACGATGAAGAACGCGCATGAACCAACGACCGCTCCGAATGCAAGCAGTGGGTTGACCGCAATGGCATGCCAGACGACGAAGGCGAGAATGACTGAGACGGTCGCGAAGAACCAGAGTCCGTTCTTGTAGAAGAATTCTTCAGTCGGCAGCCCAAATGTCTTTGGTTCAAGGAAGAGCCAGTGGAGAAAAAGAAACAACAGGAAGATTCCGGCTCCCAAGAGGAGTATTGGAGAGGACAGCTCAATTGCTTCGATGACGTGCGGATCTGAGGAGAGCGTGGCGGTGAAGGCTTCAAAGAGACCCAATCCGGGGATTGCCGCCCAAACAATTGCGAGCGGAAGTAGTCCGCGCACCAGAAAGACCGCGTAGAACATCCCCCAGGTGAGGAACCATTTCTTCGCTTTTGGTCCGACGGTACCGAGGATCTCCGCATTAATAACGGCGTTGTCGACGGAATTGATGGTTTCGAACACTACCAGTCCCGCGACGATGAGTATCATGGTTACGATATCCATAAGTGTTCAAGAGTATACCATGACTGCGATTTCTCAAAAAATAAACATCCGCCTGAGGCGGATGTTTTTGGGGTCAATATGCATACGGATTGTGAAGGTAGATACGCTCGACAGTGATATCGGGGTGGATCTGTTCGATGCATGAGTGGAGTTCATGGGCTTTTATGCCGATCTTCGGATTGGGGTGATGCTCTCGGCATATGAGGAGCGTGAGCGCCTCAGGTGCTATGCCCGTGTAGGTGGTATTGGTGCATGTCGTCACCATGTAAACGGGGATTGCACCGCAGCATGCACAATGTTTCTGTTGCTCAATCTTTTGTGCGCGCTTGTAGAGCAAGGTGCCGAGTTTACGCATGACGGGTACGATTAGTACAATCCCGATCAGTATTTCACGATAAAGCAGTATGAGTGCCGTCGCCACAAAGAGGAGTGTGAGCGGCAGCTCGTCACCTCCGATGAAAAAGAGCAATGCAAAGAACAGGAGGATACTCCCGCAAATAAGACGGGCATGTCGACGCATGAGGACCCCCTTGGTCAATTTCTTTCCTTAGGTTAAGCCCTCGATGGGGAGGTCGTCAATCCCGTAGTCGGACTACTACAGGACAAGCCCCGCAGTAGGTTCAATAACAAATTGTATGTGACCCTATGTTTTTGCGGAGTCCAGTCCCTTCCTTGTGGTTTTTGGTTGCCGTGACCGCTGCTCTTTTTCCAGGAGTGCAATGATCTTATCGAGTTTCTGGTCCTCGATGCGCGAGAGCTGGAGTTGTAATTCCTCGATCTCTTCTTTCGCTTTCAAGTTGGTCAAATAATCGTCGAGTGCTTGCGCACGGTCGCGTTCGTTTTGTCTGTTCTGCGACATCATGATGACGGGTGCCGCATAGGCCGCTTGGGTGGAAAACAGCAGGTTGAGCAAAATGAACGGATAGGGGTCCCAGTGCTGTGCGAAACCGATGATATTGAGTGTCATCCAGGTGAGTACGATGAGTGTTTGTGTAGCAATGAATGTCCACGACCCCATGACCTCTGCGACCTTGTCTGCGAGTCGCTGTCCTCTCGATGAAGCCTCTTTGTGTTTATGGTGCCATGTTTTCTGTTCGTGTGTTTCCATTGGGTTATTTTAACATGGTAGCACTTGATCTGTCCTATGACAGAAAATTTCTTGTGATTTTGCAATAGGTGCGCTAGGCTCTGTGCAGGCGTTCTTCTTTATCGTTTCTTGGGAGTCTGATTATGTTTCTCGTATCGCTCTTGCGTTTCCGTACCCTTGCGGTGCTCCTGCTTTTTCTGTCGTTTGCTGTTCGGTCCGAAACCGCACAGCTCCTTGTTCCTCCCGATGTGCTCATCAAGACGATTACCGAAGAGGTGATCGTACTTATGAGGCAAGAATCTCACGCGCGAGAGGGGAATAGTGGGCGAGCCGCCGTACTGGTTGAGGAGAAAGTTGCGCCACACCTGGACTTTGAACAAATGACGATGCTCGCGATGGGCCCCAATTGGCGCGTTGCGACAAGCCAAGAGCGATCCCGTCTTGTGCGCGAATTCCATATGCTCCTTGTTCGTACGTATGGAGCGCTGCTCGATGGTTATCGTGATCAAGCTATTGTCTTTCTCCCGCTTCGCGCGGCACCCACTGACACCGATGTGACGGTGCGCGCGCAGATACGTCAATCAAGCGGGGACGCGATCGTGATTGCGATTCGCATGAAAAAATTACCTGAGGGATGGAAAGCTTATGACATCGTCGTTGATGGCGTGAGTTTAGTGCTCACCTATCGAGGTACGTTTAGGGAGGAGATCGCCCGCACGGGTGTCTCCGGACTGATCAAGGTACTTGCTGAAAAGAATAAATAGCAGGACACTCCACAAACGGCGACCTTCACGTTTTTCCCTACAGGAACTGTCCACTCATTGGGTCTTTTGCAGACAAAAGGCCTCAATGAGTCTTGCGGAGTGGGTCCCATCCCACTCCTCACTCCCAAACGACTCCGGAAGCGGTACCAAAACGTACGGCTTCTCCGACATCGTTCGGGCGGAAAAACGCGAATCTCATCCGTTTGTGGAGGTCCTAAATAATAGTCAACATCCGCCTTTTGGGCGGATGTTTTTATTTGCTATCGCTTCTTTTTTGCTGTTTTGGGACTGCTTGTAGTTGCCTTTGTACCCATGGGTGAGCATTTGTTGCACAGACACCCCTTCTTTTTGATGTGTGCGTCAAAATACTCGGTATCATAATCATAGTTGAGTTCCTCGCCCGCCTTCAAGTTGCGTTTGGCGAAGACGTAGACTCTACGCTTCCTGATATCGATCTCACAGTTCGGGGCGCAGGAGTGGTTGATGTATTTTGCTGTATTACCGGGGATATTGCCGTCGATCATGGTATTCTTTCCTGTTTCAAAAAGGTATTTACCATTGCTCGTCTCTTGTTCTTCTTCCGAACATTCCCGCCCCTTATATTCAATAATGCATGCTCCGCGCGGTATCGCTTCTTCAGTGAAGAGACCGCGACCGGTGCGGGAGCGTTTGACCTTCAATGCGAAGTTTTCCGGCGTAAAGTGTCGTGTAATTTTTTTCATAATGGGTTTTATCATAACACAACACGCGAATGAAGCGAATAAAAATTTTTCACACCCCGTCTGATCCCGATGTGCCGCACCTTATCGTGTTCCCAGAAAACGCCCGCACGGGTGTTTTCCGGCCTTTGTTCTCGTGGCTTATCTTGATTCTCCTTCAAAATTCTGCACGACCTCACCGAGCTGCATGGTTATCGGGTCAAGCTTCAGCCAGAGGCTCTTGCCGATGGAAGGGGAGGCGGTGAGTGGCTCGTCTGCCGCACGCACGGCGTAGTTTACCACGATCACATTTTTTCGATCGCTTCCCCGTGTGGTTTTCCCTTCATCCATGTGGGTTGTCTGCGGGGCGATGCGGTCGCCCAAGAAAACGGCTTGTGAACCAAGATATCCTGTCGGAGTATTTAAGGCTGCGACCACATAGTAAAAGATGCCGCTCCCTCCCGATTCTTGCGTCAGCAAGAACGCCACGTCTTCTCGTCCGTCATCATTCAGATCATGTCGCACTTCGTTACCGAAATAGCGTGTAGTGATCTTTGATGCAGAGTCGGGTGCCGCGGCGATCTCCGAGAGACCGTTCACGAGCGTGATCGGGCGCCCTTCGATGATGTACGTTGCGTTTTTATGATCCTGCGCCGCTACGATCTGCTCCGTGACCGCCCCTTGTTCTTTGTTTGACTGAAAAGCGACAAAGTACATGGACCCCGCCAGTAAAATAAAGATTCCCACCAATAGTACAATTTTGTTTTTCATATGTGCCATTATAGCAGAGAGGTGTTGCGTGGAGGATATAAAAAGCGCCATTGCCGTTTGTGTGAAACGGCGATGAGCAACAACCAAAAACCGCCTTTGCGGGCGGTTTTTGAAATTCTGTCGTTTGCTCCCGCTCGTGGACATGTTCAGAACTGCCAACTGGCGCAAAATCAAAAGCGATTTGCAGTTTAGCGGCTTTTTTGGGCTGTTTCCAGAGTTGTCGCTTCAGAACCAATTTCCTGAAGTTGTAGAGAACGCTTGAATATCATGCTGAGTAAAATGCCGGAAGGAATGAGTGTAAGCCAGTTGATCGCTATGACGGCAATTTCGAATCGGTACTCTCTGTTGATGCCATACAAAACTGAAAACACGATAAAAGATATGACCATGAGCGCGAAATTTGCTGTAAATATGTAGCGTAGCGCTTTCTCGAGTTTGTTTCTGAAGAAAACCGGTGCCATGAACAGAAATGCTATGCTCATAAGGATATAGCCCAGTTCTTCAAGGGCAATGAATATTCCGTGCGGGTTGTACTGTGAGATGAGTGCAATTCCTTCGAGTTCACCGAGTAGCAGGCTTGGCTGAATCACAGATATTTGAATGAAATAATCAGCAAGGAGTATAAGTGCCGACATTAAAGCAAAAGATAGCCCGATTTGGCTGAATGTTTTTCTCTGACTATCGGCATAGCGGTGAATACAAACCATAAGAACTGTATATATTATGAGACCTACGATAGCCAAGTACATCCAGATATAGTCCGCAGGGAAACGAGTGATGCTTTCTGTATAAGGGTATCCGAAGCATGAACTAGCGCACAGAGGCCCGGATCGAGGTACCGCCAAAAAAGCAAAAACAAACGTGACTACTGTCGAGACTGTTGTGAGTATTGCTGCATATGAGGCGAATTTATTTGAGAAGGCCATTGTCTTTGATTGCTAAACACTCTTGCGCATATCCCTAAAGAAGAGGGCCAAGAACAACAGAGAACCTGGAACTGTGATTGCCCAGGGCGCTCCCAACATCAATATTGGAACTGAAAATGCCGGATAAAAATATGCAATCGCAAAGAAAGGCGTAATCAAACCGTTCGCTATGAGGAACCATCTGACCCATTTCTGCAATCCTTGTTTTCCAAAGATTGGAATTAAAAATACAGTCGCCAAATTCAAAAATATATAACCCAATCCATCTATATCCCAGAAAAGCGAGTGAGGAGTCTGGTTGAGAACACTAAGCGGACCGAGTGTGCCTTGCTGGTTTTCAAATGTCCAAAAATATCCCGCAGGTATTACGGTGGCCAATTGCACAACATAATTAAGTGTGCAATACACTGCGTATATAACAGCGAGTACAATTGCCGTATGTGTCCAAAATCTCTTTTCTTCAGGAACCGTATGATGGAGTGCGAGCGTAACAAGTAAAAATGGCACCGGCATCATGAGCGAGAAGCCAAATGCCATAGCGGCATTTTGCAAAGGAGTCATTAAGTTAAAAATTTGCAGAGGTACGCTCACCACATATCCAATTGCACCAATGAAGGCGGTCAAGGCTGACCAGTAGCCTATTGTTAGTATAGTTTTTTTCATGATGTAATTATATCAAAAAAATATGGGTCAAGTGATGGACTATCGCGATATTCTCTTTAAGAGCTTAAATCCTATAATGACGCCGACAATTACATTAGCTACCATTATTAAAACGGGAATCCATGTCGTCGGAAGATCTCGGGCATGCATAACAGAAATCATGCTGAGGATTGCAAACGCCATAGTTACTGCAAAAGTTATTACTGGAATAGCAAACATATACCCAGTCACATGCTTTCTCCAAAGGAGCACACTTATTACAAACATAGCAGGTAGGATAAATCCTAAATCAAGCACTTGAACAGGGTTAATAATGAAACCTAATTCAGCGCCACTTGGTGGTACTATGCCCAATATGAGAGACCTGAAAATCTCTGATAACCATAGAAACGAGAAAAGTAGTCCGTTAATAAATAAGTATAAACTCGCCGGTTTTATTGAACCAGTAACTTTAGGTGCAAAACCATTGCGCACTAGAGAAATAGTGCCTCCAAGAAGTGCATAAAAAGCAAATCCTAATGTTGCTACATATACTAGAAATAATGGTCCAAAAGTTACGAAGAATGAATATAAAACATACGAGTACGCAATATAAATAAGAAGACCTAGCCATATCAACAGGGCACGAATTGACCCTTTACTTATTAAATAGGCAGAAATCAACAACGCTGGAAATACAATAAATAGATTTATGTAATCTTGCCCAGTACCTTGTGCTGCCCAAAAAGAAGATTCTTTTAGGTATGTAGATGATAAAAAGATTCCAGCAGCGCTAGCAACTGCCATAAAAATACCTGCTAAAACTGATGTCCAAATATGGATACGGGGTAGTTTCATACTTTCATTATAAAACATGTTTAAGAAATAACCACCTTTATTGAGTAAATCAATAACCTTGATTTGGACTACAATTAGAACCGCATAGTTATCAACTATTAGAATTTTCATTGATTCTGTATCAAAGTTCTAAACCCTATTTGGGTTAGCAAAAAGCAGCCCTTGTTTAGGCTGCTTTTTAGCGGCTCCGGCGGCAGGATTCGAACCTGTTTGAAAACTTCTGTTCTGGGCTCCGGCGGCAGGATTCGAACCTGCGACCAATGCGTTAACAGCGCACTGCTCTACCACTGAGCTACACCGGAGCGCAGCACAGAAATCAGAAAATTTCTTTCCAGCGCACCTCCTTACCGGAGCTGTCCACTCATTGGGTCTTTTGATGACAAAAGCCCTCAATGAGTCTTGCGGAACGGTTCCCATTCAGAAATGGGTTCCCTTTACCGTTCCTCACTCTACCACTGAGCTACACCGGAGCAAACAACACAATCTATAACTTCATGGAAAGGAACCCCTCGCTGCTACTCGAAAAATATAGCAGAAAACGGTTAAAAAGAAAAGATGAAGTCGGTTAGGCTTGATTGAGCAAACTCTTACACCCTCGGCAGGGCGACGGTGAAGTTGGTGGAATCAAGTGCGGAGGAGAACCACATGCGTCCACCCATGAGTCTCGCGAGTTCGTGGGCGATGTAGAGGGGGAGTCCGGTGCCTTCACTGCGGTCGGGTCCGGAGGAGCGCCAGTATTGCTCGAAGACGTGTTCGAGATTCTCGGGTGGGATCGCGGGTCCGTTATTTTCTATGGCGATGATCACTTCTTTGCCGAGACGCGTACCCGTTACAGAAACGAGTGGTGACGAAGGGTCACTGTGAGCAACTGCGTTGCCGATCAAGATGCCGAACATTTCTCGGGTGTGGCTTGGGTCGACAAAAAGGATGGGTAAATTTTCCGGGAGATCCACGACGACGCGCACGTTTTTTTCAGTGATCGCTTCTCTCTGGTCGGCGATCGCATCTGTCACCACGCTCTGGATCGGCACTTCTCGCGGTGCAATGGGAAGTGTCTCTCCGTCGATACGAGTCACAAGGAGAATGTTGTGTGCAAGTTTGAGAAGGTCTTCGTTTTTCTTGCGCATTTGTTTGACGACCTCGCTCGTTTCGCCCTGTGTCCCACCGGTGCTTCCCTCAAGGAGCTTGAGACCCCATTTGATCGCGGTGCCCCCTGAGCGTAGGTCGTGGATCGCAACGTACACAAATTGGTCACGTAAGAGGAGTACTTCTTTGGCGTGCGCGAGTTCTGCGCGCCGTGCGATGACGACCTGTTCGAATGCTTGCACGACCACATGCATGATGACCATGAGCACCATGGTCAGGATGGTGACGAGCGTGATCACCATGTCTGGGGTGACGAAGTATTGCCCGACGAAATAGGTCGCGAGGATCGCGATAATAATGATAAAGCCCATTAAGACAAAGAGAAAACGCGGACACGAGAATGGTGCAACGTTCAAGTCTCTGCATTGTTGAAAAACATTGATATTCGCAAGAAATTTTTTCATCCGCGTGGTTGATGTTCACTGAATGCTTGCTGTGGGGTCATGCAGTCCGACGGTTGGCAAGATGCGCGCCGATCTTCTCGATGATCTGGTCGATCTCCCAGTCTGCTTTGACGAGGTATTCGAGGACCCCTGTTTCGGCTGCGTCGGCGACGTGCTCCGGTTGGCTGAAATTGGTGAGTACGATCGCGGGGACATTCATGCCTTCAGCACGCAGCATCTTGAGCATGGTCACGCCGTCCATTTTGGGCATATCGATGTCCACGATCATAAAGTCCGGTGGTGTCCCTGTCGTAGCAAGGGCCTTGCCTTCCTCACCATTCTTCCCGATGGCCGCCTTGAAACCCGCAGCTTCAAGAGACTGGCGGAGCATACCTGCGAGCACACTGTCGTCTTCAACGATCAAAACATATTTTTGTGTTGGTGTATCCATGGGGCCTATTATACTTTGTGAGCCTTGATTTGTCACAAGTGGGGGTGTGGATGTGTCGTGGGTGGGGTGGGGCTGGTCATCCCAGCTGGTTAAAAAACCCCTTGAATGAGGGGTTTTGTTTCTATTGGTTCATGGGGTCCAGATGACTCCGCTGTGGCGTACGGGTGGTCCGCCCACCTTGCCGTCATAGCTGATGACCTCGACACCCGCCTCACGAAGCATTTGATGTGCGATGATGATCTCGTCGAACCAGACAGAGCCGGGGGGTGTGCGATCGTGCGCCTGCTTGTGTGTGACCAGTGTGGTGATCCCTGCTGCAATGATCTCCTTTGCACAATCGGTGCACGCCGCCCAAGGGCACACGAGCGTCCAGTTATCGAGATGTGCAAGGTTGTGCATGCGTCGCACGGTGTCGAGGGTGGTCCGTTCGGCATGATGGACAAATTTGTATTTGAGGTCGCGATCATGCCAGCGTTCCCATGTATTCCTTACTCCGATGGGGAAACGATTGCAGTCGCCACCAAGGATAAGATGTGACTCGGGGCGTGTATACGAACGATCTTTTGTTGTCATGGCGACAACGATCGCGCCGTTTTGCGTGCTGGGGTCGGGGCTTTTGGTTGCTTCCTCGTATGCCCGCCGGAGAAAATATTTCCAAAGTTCCATGTCCTACTCCTCTTGTTGTTCCTTGTTTAGACTACAGGAAAGCAAACCGGATAAGAAACTACACGACCATTGCAAAATATGTTGAAATAATGTATATTTTAAGCACCTTCGCCCTATCCAGTGGGCGTTTAATTTTGACCAAATTTACTATGGAGATTAGAAATATCGCGATCATTGCTCACGTTGACCACGGCAAGACTACGTTGACCGATGCCCTCATGCGCCAGACGGGCATGTTTGCCGAGGGAGAGAGTATGGATTCCAACGCACTTGAGCTTGAGCGCGGTATTACGATATATTCCAAGAACACCTCTGCCCTCTATAAAGGGGTGAAGATCAACATCGTTGATACACCGGGTCATGCCGATTTTGGCTCTGAAGTAGAACGCGTATTACGCTCCATCGACTGCGTACTCCTTATTGTCGATGCGCAAGAAGGCCCGATGCCACAGACGCGTTTCGTGCTCAAGAAATCGCTCGAGCTTGGACTCAAGCCGATCGTCGTCATCAACAAGATTGACAAGCCCGCTGCGGACCCCGACCAGACCGAGGAGGCGGTGCTCGAGCTTTTCATGGATCTCGGCGCAAACAAAGAGCAGCTCGATTTTCCCGTCGTGTATGCGATTGGACGCGAAGGTGTCGCGATCCGCAAATTGACCGATGAGCGCAAAGACCTCTCGCCGCTGCTTGATCTCATTCTCGAATTTGTTCCGCCTGCATCCGGTTCGAGCGGGGAAGTGCTCCGTGCACAGCCGTTCAATCTCGCGTATGACAATTATCTCGGACGTCTTGCTATCGTGCGTGTTGCAGACGGTACGATCAAGGTGAACGACAACGTTTTTGTGCTCAAGGAGGGTGCCACGCCGTACAAAGGCAAGGTGACCAAGCTCTTCACCTTCAAGGGTATCAAGCGCGAGGAGGCGACGGAGATCATTGCGGGAGATATCGGCATCGTGGCCGGTATACCCGATATCTATATTGGTGAAACGATCGCACACTCCTCTGAGACACAGCCGCTCCCGGGCATCACCGTGGATGAGCCGACGATCGAGCTCAATTTCCTCGTGAACAATTCGCCGTTCGCAGGACGAGAGGGAAAGTTCGTCACGTCGCGTCAGATCCGTGAGCGACTCGAGAAAGAGCTTGAGGTGAACGTCGGACTCCGTGTTGATTTCGCCAGTTCCGCAGGTGACACATTCAAAGTGTCCGGCCGTGGCGAGCTCCACATCGCAATCCTCCTTGAGAACATGCGCCGCGAAGGTTTCGAAGTGCAGGTGTCGCAGCCGCAGGTCATCATCAAGGATGTCGACGGTGTGAAGTGCGAACCGTTCGAGGAAGTGACCGTCGATGTGCCGAGCGAGTCGCAAGGTGCGGTCATCAAGAAATTAAGCGAGCGCGGCGCGATCATGACGCATATGACGCAGACGCACAATACCGTCCGTATGCTCTTCGAGGGACCCACGCGCGGACTTTTGGGTTATCGCAATCAATTTGTCGTCGACACCAAGGGTGAGGGGATCATGGCGGCGCGTGTCGTTGGGTTCAAGCCGTACGCCGGTGCGATCGAGCGGAGAGCTGCCGGCTCCATGATCTCTATGGCATCCGGCAAGGCGCTCGGCTACTCACTCGCCAACTTGCAAGAACGTGGCGAACTCTACATCGGCCCCACGGTTGAGGTCTACGAAGGTATGGTCATCGGCAACACGTCGAAGGGTGACGAAATGCCGGTCAATCCGACGAAGGGCAAGCAGCTCACCAATATGCGTGCGTCCGGCTCCGACGACGCGCTCAATCTCGTCCCGCCGCATCCGATCGGCATTGAGAACGGCATGGAAGTCATGGCCGAAGATGAATATCTCGAGATCACACCCAAGTCAGTCCGCCTCCGCAAACAGTTTTTGAGCGAAGCAGAGCGCAACAGGAGCAAGCGACCCAAGTAACCGCCCTATTGTGCTGTGCGGTTACGAGATAAGCCTATTTTGAGTCACGATCAACGGACGAATGGGTGGCTTTGACTTAGCATATATATTATGTTAGTATATTTTTATACGAATATTTCATTATATTATTAGGCTTATTACGAGAACCCATGAACAAACGCATGTCATTACACGAAGGCAGTGGAGACAGAAGGATTGGCGCTGCAGAGGATATTAAGTATGGAGCCGGGTTTACCCACGATCAATTGGCTGCCGCAGAGCAAATGACTGCCGGTTTGGAACTCAGCCTTGAGGGTGATGATGTGGCAGCAGCGCGTGCAGAGACGAAAGCCGATATTGCTCCGTCGGCTGAAACATTGACCTTTGCTCCCGAGCAATTGGCGACCGCCGAGGCGGTGATGAGGGGTGAGGTCACTCCGCAGATCATCAAGGAAGCACCCACGCGCGCCGAGCTCGATCTCATGATGGATGAACGCCTTCAAGCGCAATTGATGTCCGCAGAAATAAAGGGAGATGTGGAAGGAATAAAGAAAGCTGAAGATATGCTCGAACTCCATCGTCAACGTGTGGCAGACGCCGCAGAGGCAAAACGTGCGGCGGAGGCAAAGAATGCTCCGGCCCCCGCACCTGAACCGATCTTGTAATTTTTTCATTCAAGAGTTTTTCTCAAAAAACATCCGCACCATCATGATAGTGCGGATGTTTTTTTGTAATGGCGTGAAGGTGTTTCTCTTGCGCGTAGTTAAGATGATGACAACGGAGTCTTTACGGTTTTATAATACTCTCGGAGTGCGCTGAACTTTCCGTCTTGAGCAGTGAAGATCGCGACTTCGGTCATCTTGATTCGGAGATCGCGCTTGGTGTCGGTAAACTCCGCATCCCATTCAGCGATAACGGTATCGCCATCGACCCATACATGGCGCAGGTGAAAGCTGATATCTTTTTGTTCGCCAACAACCTTACTCACCCAATAGTTACGGATCGCATCGCGACCAACATTCTCCGGTTCCTTCGGATCGTTGTACGTCGCATCTTCCGTGAAAATGGTCACGATGAGTTCCGGGTCACGCGTCTCCCACGCTTCGCCGTACGTGCGGAGTAATGCTGTCGCTTCGTCTTTGGTCATGTTTTTAATCGAAGTCACCAATAAAAGTTAACATCAGCGCGGTTCAGTTTGGGATACAGTGCGAGACGGAGTCGAAAAATATCTTGAGGCTGTACTGGTGGGTACTGCTTCAAGATATTTTTCTGACGACAACAAAGCAATGTGTCCAAAATGAAGCGCGGGTAAGTTAGATACCTAAAAGTACAGGGATGACCATTGGTTGTTTTTGTGTTTGCTGGAAGAGGAATTTGCCGACTTCGTCACGGACATCTTCCTTCACGAATTCGAAATTCACACCCTTCATTCCTTTGCCGCACGCATCCTCAACGGTCTTCTTGATGATGAGGCGCGTTTGGTTCAGAAGCTCCTGTGCCTCCCGCACATAGACGAAGCCACGCGCGACAATGTCGGGGGACTTCATGAGTTTGCCTGTGTGCATATCAACCGTGGCGACGATGACGACGATGCCGTCTTCCGCGAGCATCTGCCGGTCGCGCATGACGACTTCTTGGAGGTTGCCGACCGCGAAACCGTCCACCATGATCATTTCATGCGGGGCCTTCACCGAGAGCTTCACCATCTTCTCACCTTGCTCGCGGAACTCGATGATCGATCCGTCGTCGGCAATGAGCGTGTTCTCCTTGGGAATGCCGGTCGCTTGTGCGATCTCGACGTGCGAGCGGAGCATGTAGTGATAGCCATGGAGCGGAATGAAGAATTTCGGATGAATGTGCCCGATGAGCCACGTCGTCTCGTCGCGATAGGCGTGTCCTGACGAGTGCACATCGGAAGTCTCGTAGTGCACGATCTTGCCGCCCTGGCGCGAGAGCATGTCCTTCAGCTTCTGCACTGCGCGTTCGTTGCCTGGGACGACCGACGAAGAGAACAGTACGGTGTCACCCTCGGTGATCTTCATGTACTTGTGTTTCTTCATCGCCGCGCGCATGAGGACGGCGAATGGGTCGCCTTGTGCACCGGTGACGAGCATGACGATCCTGTCCGGCGGATAGCTGTCCATTTCCTCGATGCCGATAACGGTACCTTTCTTGTACTCGAAAAGTTTTGCTTTCTGTGCAAGCTCGATGTTGGTCTTCATGCTGCGGCCGTCGATGACCACCTTTCTGTTGTGCTTGTCTGCGAACTCGATGATCTTGATGATACGTTCCAAGAGTGAGGAGAATGTCGCGACGATGACGCGTCCGCGGGCATTTTTGATGAGGTCCTCGACGGTGTTGTGTACCACCGGCTCGGGGATAGAGAATCCCGGTTTTTGGCAGTTGGTCGAATCCGCCATGAGGAGGAGCACCTTTTCCTTGTCGAATTTCTTATACTCCTTCACTTCTTCATCCGTCGCGACGCCGGCCATGTGGTCGAGCTTGAGGTCACCGGTGTGGACAATAACGCCGTACGGAGTCTCGACCATGACACCCATCGAGTCGGGGATGGTGTGGGTCACCTTGAAGAAACGCACCGCGGTGTCGGTGAAGGAGATGCGATCGTTCGTCTCGACAACTTTCATATCGATCGGTTCCAAGTCGGGGAATTCATCGTGGCGTTTCTGGATCAACAGTGCGGTCAAATTGCGTGCGTAGACGGGGGGGTTGCCGAGGCGGGGGAGAATATAGGGGAGTCCGCCGATGTGGTCCAAGTGGCCGTGCGTGATGAAGATGCCGCGGATCTTGTCCTTGCGTTCCTCCAAGTACTGCGTGTTGGGGAGGATGTAGTCGACACCCGGCGTGTCTTCGTCTTTGAACATGAAACCGCAGTCAACGATGATAATATCATTGCCGATCTCGATCGCCGACATGTTGCGGCCAATCTCTTCGACGCCGCCCAACATGATGACGCGGACGTCGCCTGGTGCGAGCGGGGGGATGTTCACCTTTTCTGCGGCAACGTGATGGCGCATTTCGCGCGATTCTTCGACCGCGTGGCGGGTGTCGTCGTAGTGTTTGCCGGATACGCCGGTATTTGCGCGCATGGGTCCGGCACCTCGATTGCTTGCACTGCTCGATCTCCCGCGTGAGGAAGATGATGAGGAGGTGTTCCCACGGCGGAGCGGGGGGCGTGCCACGCTTCCGGCTGGGCGAGGGGTACTCATTGACGGCTGCCTCGGTGCTGCTACGGGGAGTTTGCCGGTCACTCCGGTGAAGGCGCGCGATGCGCCGCTTTTTGCCGGACGTTTTATGGGCGTACGGGTTTTAAAGCGATCTCCTTTGGGGTGCACGTAGGACTGTTGTCCTGTTGTGCGAAAAAAAGATCCTCCACCTGTTCGACCTCCTGCGCCTCCCGATGATCGGGTGCTTTCGCTCTCTCCTCTTTCTGTGTTTTTACTCTGTTCGATCATGAACTGATAATTAATAATTAAAACTCATCACTCATGACAATGTGCGATCGGGCAAAAAAGGATGATGCCGCAGTGATACGCAAACTGTTATCAGGTATGTGTTTTATTTTTATGTATTTCTTTCGTGTGGCGGGACTTACTACGGGGTGAACCATTTCCAGACGCGTTCAGATTCTCCATACCAGTGGTGTACATCGAGAAAACGTTCTGATTCGGTGGTGATGAGACCAATCTCCATTCCTCGTAGTGCTGCGCCGTGTGCGTAGAGGAAATCGGGGCTGTATACGAAGACTGCGGGCACATCATTTTTGATCTCACTCAAAAATTTGGTGAGGAGGGCGTTGCGGAGCGTGGTGTCTCCCTCCTTGCGTGCGCTCTCCAGTAATTTGTCGACATTTTTGTTGGCGTAGAGTGCAACGTTGAGTCCGGGAGCGTTGCGCTGTGACGAATGCCAATAGGCAAAGAGATCAGGTATGCGTCCGATGACCTGTCCATAAAAGAGGATGTCATATTTGCGTGGGGCGAGTACCTCAGCGGCGAATGTGGATTGATCGAACACTTTAAGTGTGACCGAAGCCCCTAGCTTCTCCCAGTCGCTCCTCATGAGTTCTGCGGTTGCACGCAGTTCGGGCACGTCGGGTATCGCGATCGAAAACTGCAGGAGGGTGACCTTCTTCTTCTTTTTGTCGACTTTCTCATAGACTCCTGAAGCACTTTGGGTCCATCCAGCATCTTCAAGTATCACGCGGGCGCTCGCGATGCGGTCTACGGGTGCAGCTTCAGTTGCGGATGAGGTTGCCTCCGACAAGGAAGGAAGCGGACCGTCGATTGTTTTGCCGTAGCCGTGCAGGACGTCACGCACGATCTTGTCTTTATCGACGGCGAGCGCGAGTGCTTGGCGCACGGCTTTCTCCGTGAATATCGGCTGCTGGTTCTGATTGAAATATGCTGCAAAGATACGCGGCAGGGGTGTTTCCACGATGTGTCCTCCGGCCTGCTTCAACTCTTCCGCGAGCGTCGGCTCGATGGTATTCATCTGCTCGATCTCGCCGTCGTTGTACGCTTGGGCGAGTTCTTTGTTGTTGCCGAAAAATGCGATACGCAGGTGAGTGAGATAGGGTTCACCTAAGGCGTAGCGTTTGAATGCGACGAGTTCGTAGTATTTGGGAAGCCCTTTTGCGCTGTCTTCGACAATACGGTCCATGCGGTATGGTCCTGATCCGATTGGCTCGATGTTGTGGTAGGTCACATCGAATTCCTCGTTGGGGACATTTTGCCAAATATGTTTGGGGATGATTCCCATCGTCGCGTTTTCGAGGAACGGCGCATAGGGTTGTTTGATCTGAAAGGTCACTGTTTTCGCGTCGGGGGTGCTCACTCCCACTCCGTCCCAGCTTGCTCGCCTTGGGCTCTTGATTGCAAGGCCCGGATCGCGCACCTTTTCGATCGTAAACAAGACGTCTTGTGAGGTAATCGGTTCGCCATCATGCCAGACGAGGTCGTCGCGGAGGGTGAAGGTGTAGGTAAGTCCGTCCGGAGATATGGTATACCCTGCAGCAAGATCGGGGATGATATTGCCGTCAGGCGTTGCTTTCAAAAGTCCTGAATAGATGAGTGCCGCCATGTCACGATCGGCGTCTGACTTTGCGATCACGGGATTGATGAAGCGTGGGCGTCCGATGATACCTTCTGCAAGTGAACCGCCATGACGGGGGACTTCGACCATAAATCGGTCGCTCCATTTGACGAATAACATGAAGGAGGTTAGCACAAACGCAAAAAGCGCAAGCACAAATAACATTTTCATGTGTGGGGGGAGTGCGGTAAGGAGCGGCAAAAGTGGTTTGCTTGTGTCGAGCGCTCGCCCCTGCATGAGACCGCTGAGTTTATTCCCTAGTTGTGTTGATAGTTCTTCCACGGTTCTTTCAGGTAACAACAATGCCGATACGCAAAAATATACTGACAAAAGATTATGAATCAAAAACGTTGAGCTCAGACGGAAGAAAGCCCCCTCTCGCCATCCCGTGTGTGGAGCGAATTTAGACTGCTTGTCCGGTGAGGAAGAGGGCTCCGAAGTTTGATGCCACAAAAATTATAGCAAGTACGATGGTTGCAATGAAGAGCACTTGTTCAAAACCTCTGCGTGTATAGAGTGTCCCCCCACTTCCGTCACCTCCGCCGAACGCGCCTCCGAGCTCTGCTCCGGAACGTTGCAACAGAATAAGCCCGACCAAGAGGACGGCAACGACAATCTGTATCCAAGGCAACGCGTGTGCGAGTAATTGCATGTGAAAAAGAGTATAGCATAGTCCAAATATCTGACAAGTACTGTACTTTACTTACCAAGCGCCACTTCATATAATAGAGGCACTTTCAATCCTTACGGCATCCCGCCCTGGCGTGGTGCGACGTTTGGGTTGTCTGCGGAGTTTTTGATTTATTATGAGCAGTTAATTATGTAAGCATTATGGCCAACAAAAAGATCCAGCCTAAAAAGGCTCAAAAAACCACGGCAAAGAAAGAGCAAGGCATTGTGCCGCTCGCTGATCGCGTGCTTATCAAACCGCTCGAACAGAAGGGAGAGGCGACGACCGCTTCGGGTATCATCCTTCCCGGCAAGGAGTCGAATGAGAAATATGAGCGCGGCGAAGTCGTTGCAGTCGGTACGGGGCGCATCACCGCAGATGGGAAACGGGTCGCGAGTGAAGTAAAGAAAGGTGACATGGTGTTGTTCAAACGTGGTTATGATGCCGATGAGGTGGAGGTTGCCGGTGTTGAACTCATTCTGGTTTCTGAAGGAAATATTCTCGCAATTGAGCGCTAAACTTACTCGTTAAGAATATCAACTATGGCTAAACAAATTTTATCTGGGGAGACAGCTCGTAGGGCGCTCAAGAACGGCGTCGACAAAGTGGCCAATGCAGTGAAGATCACGATCGGTCCTCGCGGGCGCAATGTCGTACTTGATAAGGGATACGGCGCACCGACAATCACGAACGACGGCGTGTCGATCGCAAAAGAAATTTCGCTTCCCGACAAGATGGAGAACATGGGTGCGGAAATAGTGAAAGAGATTGCATCGAAAACCGACGAGATTGCCGGTGACGGGACGACGACTGCGGTGGTGCTCGCACAAGCACTCATTAAAGAGGGGATGAGCCGCACCGCGATGGGCGCCAACCCGATGGGGGTGCGCCGCGGCATGGAGGCAGCACTCAAAGATGCGGTGGAGACGCTTCATACAATGGCGAAGCCGCTCAAGACCGATGCGGAGATCGAGCAGGTTGCGACGATCTCCGTCGAGAGCCCTGAGATGGGCAAGAAGATCGCCGAGACCATCAAGAAGGTTGGTAAGGATGGCGTCGTGACCGTTGAGGAATCACAGTCGTTCGGCATCGAGGCGGAGATCGTGGAGGGAACAGAATTCGACAAGGGCTATGTGTCCCCGTACATGATCACCAACCCCGAGCGCATGGAGGCTGTCTATAAAGACGCGTACATTTTGCTCACCGACAAGAAAGTGTCGAGCATTCAGGAGATTCTCCCGCTCTTGGAAAAGATGGCATCAACCGGACACAAGGAGCTCGTTATCATTGCTGACGATGTGGAAGGCGAGGCGCTCACGACATTTGTGGTCAACAAACTGCGCGGTGGATTTTCCACACTCGCGGTGAAGGCGCCGGGCTACGGTGAACGCAAGAAGGATATTCTTGCCGATATCGCCGTTGTGACGGGTGGTGTGGTTGTTTCTGAAGATGTGGGACTCAAGTTTGAAGACGTGAGTGTGGAAATGCTTGGCCGTGCGGGTCGTGTTATTTCGACGAAAGACAAGACCACGATCGTCGACGGCAAGGGCAAGAAAGCCGACGTAGAGAAGCGCGTGAAAGAGATCAAGGGTCAGCTTGCGCACACGGACTCCAAGTATGACAAAGAGAAGCTTGAGGAGCGTGCCGCGAAACTCTCCGGCGGTGTGGCCATTCTCAAGGTTGGTGCTGCGACAGAAACAGAAATGAAATATCTCAAGTTGAAGATCGAGGACGCCGTGAAGGCGACGAAGGCGGCTATTGCCGAGGGTATCGTCCCTGGCGGTGGTTCCACGCTCGTCCGCGTGTCCCGCACACTTGAAGAGAAGATCGCGAAGAGCGAGGCGGCAAAGAAAGGACATTTCGACAAACAGAATGCAGAATTCTTGATTGGTTATCACATTGTCGCGGGTGCGCTCATGGCGCCGTTCCGACAGATCGTTGAGAACGCCGGGCGTGACGATGCGGCAGTACTCATTAAGATGACGGTGGAGTCGAAGGGTAACGCTGGCTATGATGCATCGCAAGACATGATGGTGGACGACATGCTGAAGGCGGGTATCGTTGATCCGGTGAAGGTCACCCGTGCGGGACTTGAGCATGCGGTCTCCGCGGCAGCAATGCTCCTCACGACCGAAGTCGCGATCGCAGACATTCCCGAGAAAAAAGAACCGATGCCGCAGGGTGGAGGAATGGGAGCCGACGTGGACTATTAGCCAGTGTTGAGTACGGAGTACTCAACATCGAGTCCGCACAAAACATCCGCGCTTTTAAACAGTGCGGATGTTTTGTGCGGAGGCAAGGTTCGACCTTGCTTGAGTGTGTGCACGGGGATTCCTGCGGGACTTGCACAGACGATGGGAGGAGTTGTAGGATATCTGTGCGCTCATGTGACGCGTATGTTCCCCAACACTTTTCAAGGAGTATCTGATGAGCAAGAAAAAGGCGTCGTTTGATTCGATGCATGGCGTCATACACACGGCAGAAGAACTTGAGCAGATTGATTTCGGGAAGGGCAGTTTTTGGAAGGGATACCTCGCATTAAAGCGCGCGGAGGCTGTTCCTCTTCCGCCCCGTCCGATGCCCGTCCGACCTTCTGAGACCTCACTCTTGGTGAAAAACGGGATTATGAGTTCTCACCGCGGTTTCCAGAACGATTCGTGATCGTTGTACTCGGGTTTTTCCGAACATCTCTCTACAAGGACGCATACATTGCGCCCTTTTTTCTTTCTCCGATATGATGACCAAATTCTGGTATAATACGCGTAGGTCTTCTGTCTATAATATAGAGAAGAAGTATTCATAATCTAATTTTACACCATGTCTCAATTCAATTTGCCGCCGATCGCCCCAAAGAAGGCCGCCGTCATTCTCGGTGTGCTTGCAGTCATTATTATTGTTTTGTACGGCTTGAACAGCATGCAGTCTGCTCGTCAGTCTGTCCTCGGCCTGTCCCTCGGTGGTGATTCGTATGGAGTGGCAACGATGGGTATTGTTCCTGCCTACGACAGTGCAGCAGGCAACTACGGAAAAGGAATGATGTATCGTGATGAAGTGGGCAGCACTATTGCACCGATGCCTCCTGTGCCCGGAGATGGAGGTGCGCCTGCGGGCAATGCAGAGATCATCAAGACGGCGTCACTCACGCTTTTGGTTGATGATGTCGATGTGGCCGCGACAGGGATCGAAGCAGTGCGCACGACCTATGGTGGTCAGCATGGGAACGCTTCCTTCAATGATTACACTTCATCGCGTACAGGGAATGTCACCATCTGGGTCCCCTCGGAACGTTTTGACGATGCGCTTGCGGCGATCAAGAAACTCGCACTCCAGGTAAAGAACGAGAATGTGAGCGTCTCCGATGTCTCCGCACAATTCGTCGATCTTGAAGCACGGCTCAAAGTACAGCGGGCGACCGAGACGCAGTATGTAGAGCTTTTGAAACGCTCAGGCAAGATCAGTGAGGTGCTCGAGGTCTCTCGAGAGCTTGCAAACACGAGGACGCAGATCGAACAGCTCGAGGGGCAGATGAATTATCTCTCGCGGCAGGTCGCGCTGTCTTCGATCAGTGTGAGTCTGATCCAGGAAGTCAGTCCCGGGGAGGTAAAGAATGAATGGCGTCCGCTCACGGTCGTGAAGACTGCGGCGAAGAATACGCTCTCCGACCTTACCAACCTCATCGACATGATCCTCGTACTCGCGGTCTCTTTACCGGTATTTCTCCTCCGTCTTGGCTTTTTCGGTCTCCTTGCTTGGGGTATATGGCGCGTCGGCCGATTCGCCCTCGCGAAGGTCAGAAACACCAATTTGCCCTAGGTTGGGGGAAGGGTATAATAGCCTTATAATCTTAACGATGTTTTTGGTGATCGATTAATCTTAATTTTCTCTATATGTTTTCATTCATTATTTTCGGCGTTCTCTTCCTCGCGCTCTTTTTTGTTGTCGGCATATACAACAATTTTGTTAAACTGATCGCGCGAAGCGAGGAGGCATGGGCAGATATCGAAGTGCAGCTCAAGCGGCGTTATGACCTCATCCCCAACCTCATTGAAACGGTGAAGGGGTATGCCGCACACGAACAGGGTACACTCGACAAGGTTATTCAGGCGCGTACTGCGGCGATGAACGGAGGCACGATGGCCGAGCGGGCGCAGGAAGAGAATATGCTCTCCGGTGCGCTCAAATCCATCTTCGCACTATCCGAAGCGTATCCCGATCTCAAGGCAAATCAGAATTTCGCAAAATTACAGGATGAGCTTACCGACACCGAGAACAAGGTGCAGGCCGCTCGCCGCTTCTATAACGGCAACGTGCGCGACCTCAATATTTCCGTCGCCACATTTCCGAGCAACCTTATTGCGAACATGTTTCACTTCATGAAGAAAGAATACTTCGATCTCCCTGACAACGATGCCGCACAGGCACCAGTGGCGGTGAAATTCTAAGAAGTCAGTAGGTGGTATGCAGCGGGCAGAATACAGTAATAGATTAAAGCGTCTTGTATTTTCTACTCCCTACTCTCTACCTACTACTTACTGTTTTTATGGCTACACTTTATACCCATCAATCCGAAAATGTTGCGAAAACGTGGATATTTCTTACGGGTTTTTTCGTCTTTGTCATTGGTGTGGGTTTCGTGTTTTCCCAGGCGTATGGAAATCCGAGCTTTCTCTATATTGCGGTGGCGATTAGCATTCTGATGAATGTCGGGAGTTATTGGTATTCTGACAAGATCGTGTTGTCGATGGTACACGCGAAGCCTGTCGCCCGCGCGGAACATCCCGAACTCTGGAATATTGTAGAGAACCTTGCAATCACCGCAGGACTCCCCATGCCGAAACTCTATATTGTCGAAGATCCCAGTCCGAATGCGTTTGCGACGGGGCGCGACAAAGAGCATGCCGTGGTCGCGGTGCACACGGGGCTTCTCTCCATTTTGAATAAAACCGAGCTTGAAGGTGTGCTTGCGCACGAGCTTTCTCATGTGGGCAATCGCGATACGCTCATCTCGACGGTCGTCATTGTGCTCGTCGGTTTTGTGACCATTCTTTCCGATTTCTTTTTGCGGACGGGGCATCACTTTGGTGGAGGAGGGCGAGACAATAAAGCACAGGGAATATTTATGATTGCCGGTTTTGTGTTGGCACTCTTGGCTCCGATCATTGCGACCTTGATTAAACTTGCAGTGACGCGTAAGCGGGAGTTTTTGGCAGATGCGTCGGGCGCGCTTTTGACGCGTTACCCCGAAGGTCTTGCGAGTGCGCTCGAGAAGATCTCGGGTGCCGGTATCCCTTCGACGACGGCGAATCATGCGGTCGCTCATATGTATATCGCAAATCCGTTCGGGCAGAGCGGTCTCGTCACGAAACTATTCATGACGCATCCTCCGATCGCAGAACGCATTGCGATTCTGCGCGGCATGTCTGCTCCGTCTCGGTAGCACTCGATAGTACTGGGGAGGGAATTGGTGGCCTGACACCTCTCAATAGAGCCATTTTTTGATCTCCCGAGATCATGCCGCGCAACCGTCCATTAAAGCGAGGCGCTTCCAGCAAATGCTTGACGTTTTGTATTAAATATGCTAGTATTTATCCTAGATCGGTGAAGCATTAAGTTGCCCATTGCCAATCAAAAAAGAGTTATTCTCACAATGTTTTTGGAGATAAAAAATGGCTGAGTCTCAGATTCCTTTCGCGCGTTACAATCGCTCGATAGCGAGCGCACCCTTGAGCAAGAAGCTTCGTTTCGGCGGAGCGGTCGTTCATGTGGCTGATGCTGATGAAGTGTCGGAAGACGCCGTCATGTCGTATGCAGATATCATTGATGATTTGCTGACGGTTGGCTGGAATAACCACCATATGACCACTCTCGAGGTCGTTGATCTCAATGGAGACATGGTGAGCGCTGAAGACTCCTACGAAGTCGAGGGTGAAGTGCGTGGTTTGTATGCGCGGTTCGTTGCCATGACTTCGCTCGAGCAAGAGGTGCTGATCGATGACATCAAGGCGCACTTGTGCGACCTGATTGCCGTTCACCCGTCGTACTGGGAGCCATCCACAGACTTCGTCTTGGAGATGATCGAAGCGGAAACGCCGGAAACAGCGCTTCGCGATATGGTCCTCGCGCTCTATTTCGCCGCTCATTTGCCGCCTGAAGGCAATCCATACGATGTGGGGCATGAGCCTGCAGAAGGCGAAAGGTTCGCTGAATTCGATGTGCTGATTCCTGACACCAAAACACTTTCTGCTCGCGTGTCGCCATTTTGTTCGCGTTTCGAGAGTCGTCGAGATTATCGCCAGGATTGTGGCATCAACGTGGGTGAATACAACCATCGCAATCATACTCGTCGCGTCACCCGTGCGCGGACTTTGGGAAAAAAGGAAGCGCGTCGTCTGGCATGTCTTTACGACGGCAGGGAAGTTCTCTCCGCTATTGAGTGCGAGGGAGGCGAAGAACTTTTTCTCTCCATGTTGGAATGGGAAGACCGGATCGCCCACCGCATTCTCGTGAGTGAGTGGACGGCCTATCTGGAGCAAGAGCAAAGATACCCCATGACCTACGACGAATTCCTCGCCACTGCCGATGAGTGGCTTGGGGTGAATGATCACGTTCCATTTTCCCACTGGGACTGGCCCCTCCCTGAACGTTCGTTTTATGATTGGGATTATTGCCCCAGAGATGAGATGGACGACTTCGATGGTTTTCAGCATGGTGGCGACGATGTAGGTGAAAATTGCGATGAGTGCACCGATCCGCTCGCTTAATTTGCAGACCCTTGGGGTGATCGCAATGACATCTTTGAAGACTACGGTGATTTGAGCGAGCTCTTCATCGGACATTCGTCCAAGCTGCGTTTCACGAGGCGTTATCGTCCGACGCGACGCGGGTTAGCGAGCATAGGGACCATTCACAAATAATGTCCTCATTATTTGGGCTTACGGACCCTTGTGCCGCGTCCATGTTTTAAGGAAACTTACTTCATGGATGAGGCCACGGTGTCGTTCACGTAAGAGGAACTCACCTCTTGCATGGAGCACGTTCTTTCGACAGGCAACCAAGGTTGCCTGTTTTTTTGTTTGCCCACATGAGGCAATGGGGTAGAGGGCAGTTACCATGGGTGCTGCCCCCCCTATTTTCCCTCTGAAAAAGGAGGCTGATCCCATAGTACTGAGTGTTGACAATGTCACTGACGTGACCCAATAGTTTCTGTATACTGAACACAACAGCATATGAAAAACCTATTCATTCATATCAAGAAGAGCATCTACAGTCCCGAGTATTATCAAGAACTCCTGACGAAGCCGCTTGCTTTTTCGTGGAAATATTATTCCGCATTCGCATGTGTACTTGCATTGTTCATTACGATCGCTTCGTCTTTCGCGTTTGTTCCTTGGGTGAACAAAACGGTGCATGAATTTCCCGAACAATTTTTTGCGTATTATCCCGATGTGCTCCAGGTTGAGATCAATAAAGGTGTTGTCACTTCCAACGTTACTGAGCCATACTTCCTTCCCATTCCGGAATTACTCAAGCAAGGCTTACCTCCGGGGAATTCCGGCGAATCGCTCATGGTCATTGATACGGTCACCCCGTTCTCTTTTGAGCAATTTGCCGCGTACAAGTCCATGGTGTGGCTCGGCGGCTCACAGCTCGCACTCAGAGACGACAAGGGTGGCGTGCGCATCGAAGCTCTTGACCCACAGATGAATTTTACCGTCAACGAACAGACGCTGAACACTATCGAACAGCGTTTCCATCCTTGGTATAAATTTGCCGCAGTGCTTGCGGTCATTGTGGTGTTTCTCGGTCTCCTCATCTCTTTTGGAATTAATTTTGCCTACCTGCTTTTTGGTGCGTTGTTCATCCTCCTCATCGGTCGCTTGCTCAAGCAACGCTTTGGTTATGGCACGGCGTACAGGATCGGTCTTCATGCGATGACGCTTCCGGTCTTGTTGGATACCTTATTTTCGGCACTGAATATTCCATTGCTCCATCTCCCGTTCTTGTTCACTGCAGCTATGCTTGCGATCGTTGTGGTGAATTTTAAAGGAATCACTCCTGTGCTTGAGTCCAAGGCGGCGTCGGAGTCGGTTGCATAAGTGTGGAGAGTTTTATAGTGTGGGTGAGGAAGTAGTACACAGGGGAGAACAATCATGGATATCGCAAAGTATATCGACCACACGCTCCTTCGTCCGGAGGCCACGTCTGCACAGATCACCCAATTATGCATTGAGGCCAAGCGCTATGGATTCGCAAGTGTGTGCGTCAATCCTTCATATGTCGCACTTGCTGCGAACTTGCTTTATGGTCAACCGGTCAAGGTCTGTTCTGTCGTTGGCTTCCCACTGGGTGCAACCTCAACTGTGATAAAGGTTGCCGAAGCAAGTGCAGCGCTTGCCTCCGGTGCACAGGAACTCGATATGGTGATCAACATCGGCATGTTGAAGTCCGGCGATCACTTTTATGTGGAGAATGAGATCGCGCGGATCGTCACGCTTGCACATCAGTCGGGGGCGATCGTGAAGGTCATCATCGAGACAGCGCTGCTCTCTGACGACGAGAAACGCATTGCTTGTACACGTGCTCAAGCGGCTGGAGCGGATTTCGTCAAAACATCGACAGGGTTTTCGAGCGGGGGAGCAACGGTGGCCGACATCAAACTGATGCGTGCTATTGCCGGACCTTTGATGGGCGTGAAAGCATCGGGCGGAATCAGTGACTATGCAACGGCCAAAGCAATGATTGACGCAGGTGCGACGCGTATCGGCACATCGAAAGGCATCGCGATCGTGCAAGGTGAGCCGGCAGATGAGGTGCAAACTCCGTGATGCGGAGCAAGATAAAGAGAAGTGTTCGCCGGTCTCTGTGGCCGGCTTTTTCATTACACCGCAATAGTAGTGACGGGTCTGAACCTAAAGAGCAAGGAACGGGGGCCTTCGTGTGATGGTGCACATGCTTGAGTCATTGTTTTTTCTTCTCTATAATGAAACAGATCATGGATTTTCAACGAGACAACAAAGCGCTTGAGGACCTCAATCTGGCGCTAAACGATGACGGAGCGCTTGCCGCATATAAAGCACCTTACGATAATTATCGCCCGGCGCTTCTTCCTCGCGTATTGGGAAACTTTCTTGTTTGGTGCGGCAATTTTGTCTACGGAGAAGAGCCTTCCTATCTCAAATTTCGTGCCGTTGAGGTCATTGCGCGCGTACCGTATCATGCATGGTCATCGGCAGCGTACACACTGCTTACACTTTTTTATTCCGACGAACAGAAGGCGCTCCGACTTTCAGGTGTCGCCAGATACGCTCGTGTTGCTCAAGACAATGAAACGATGCATGTGGTGGTGATCTCCAAACTTGCGCATGCAGAAGTGCACGCCGGCTTTCTTCGTCATTCGTGCATCCCTGTCTTTTTTTCGTTCATGTATTTTTGGGTTTCGTACATACTCTACATGATGAATCCGCGTTATTCGTATGAACTCAACTATTTATTTGAAAGTCATGCGTTCGAGCAATATAGCCGTTTTCTTGAGGAGAAGGGTGAAGAATTAAAAAAGAAACCGGTCAACAGTGAATTTCTTGAATGGTATGGTCGCCATCCGCGCAGCCAATATGAATTTTTCCTTTCGGTGCGCAATGATGAGCTCATTCATCGCAACACTTCGATCAAAGAGATCGGTGGGGAATAGATGTGGGGGCAGTAGCCCGATATTATTGGTTCACGAGCTGTGTGCAGTGCATGCAGCGTTTGGCGGCGAGCGGTATCTCCCCCAAGCATTCAGGGCATCTTTTGGTTGTCGGATCTGCCGGCGGACCTTCGTGCGAGCGTTTCATCAGTAGGTTGATCGGTTTCACGACAAAAAAGAAGATCGTTCCACCGACGAGGAGAAATGAGATAAGCGCATTTAAGAACTCGCCATACATGAACCGACTGCCGTTTAGTGTGAACGACAATCCACTAAAATCAGGTACCTTTGCGATCGCCGCGATCATCGGAGTGAGCACGTCTTTGACCAACGCCGTGACGACCGCACCAAAAGCGGCACCCACCACGACACCGACCGCGAGATCGACGACATTTCCGCGTAGAAGAAACTGTTTGAATTCGGTGAGCATGAACTCATTGAATCACGGGGCGGTGTGGGCGGCTATGGT
>Ga0209541_10002350_pt1 | contig 35931 bp, 30 predicted proteins | sample RifCSPlowO2_01_FD_184027 | JGI IMG/M metagenome (GOLD analysis project Ga0209541, IMG submission 184027) | Groundwater microbial communities from Rifle, Colorado - Rifle CSP2_plank lowO2_0.1 (SPAdes) (version 2) | ecosystem: Environmental > Aquatic > Deep subsurface > Groundwater | place...
ACAAAAGCTTCAGGGAGCAAGAATGAAAGAACCTGACCGGAAAAACAATAACGAGCAGAAAAATAATCGCAAACAATGACAACTTTACCCACTACAACACCGGCTGATACGCCTTCTCCCGCGACAGAAAAAAGGGAAACGAGAGAGGCAATTATCAAAGAGCTCCAGACAGAAAGGGGCTCAAAGATAATTAGCTATATTGTTAGCACCAGGCAAGGTGTTAATTTCCAGATTGCCGATGATGCCGTTCGGATCATTTATGATCATTTGCAAAAACTCGGCATTAAAAATACTGACAAAGTTGATATATTTCTTCATAGTTTTGGTGGGGTGGGCGTGGTTCCATGGAAGTTAGTAAATTTGGTTAGAGAATTTTCAAAAGATTTTGAGGTGTTGGTCCCATATAAAGCTTATAGTGCCGCAACCATGATTGCTCTTGGTGCAAATAAAATTGTGATGCACCGTATGGGCGAACTGGGGCCTATTGATCCAAAAGTTGCTAATGAGTTTAATCCAGTTACTCCACAAGGTCAGCAAATAGGCATTAACGTCGAAGATGTTGCTTCGTATGTTTCCTTCATGAAAGAGTTTGCTGGGATTACACACGAGGACGAATTGATTCAGGCACTTAACTCGTTAACAAACAATGTTCATCCTCTTGCGATAGGAAACGTCTATCGCTTTTATGCTCAATCAAGAATGATGGCAAAGAAATTACTTAAACTTCATATGATTGATCCGAAAGACGAGCACATTATTGATGAAGTTTCAGAAACACTCACTTCAAAGTTATTTTTCCATGGACACCCCATCAATCGTAAGGAAGCGTCTGACCTAAAATTAAAAATTGAAGAGCCGAAGCAGAAAATCGAAGAGCTAATGTGGAAATTATACAAATCTTATGAAGACGAAATGGAAATTTTACAACCATTCAATCCGCAAGAAATGCTGAACAAGTCGGGACAAAATAATATAGACTCGGTAAATGTGATTGGCGCGTGCGTTGAGAGTGAAAGTAAAGAGGATCGCTTCGTTTCAGAATTTAGAATAATCAGACCCCAAATTCCACAAAACGCTCCTCTGCCATTGCAAATCCAGGCTTCTATTGGAGCTGTTGTCGTGCCGTTGAGTAGCGGATGGCAAACAATTCGATAATAGTCGCCAAAGAAAAACTTGAAATCGTCCTTTCCGCTCCGGTTCCCGCCTTCACTTTTCAGTTTCGGTCGGGCAGGCGAGGCGAGGCGGGCGGAAGGGGGGTGTGGGGGGAATTCCGCCCGCCGAGCCCAGAGAGTTCCGTTCGGATATTTTCAAACAGACACCGCCAGAAATAAAGAGACGTGACGTGAAATAAGTTACTGATTTTTCCTCCCCCGTACCTCCTCGATCACGCGCTCGACTAAGCGACGTGGCGAGCTGTCGAAGATTATCTTCGCTTTGCTTGGCTTGTAGATTTTCGCATTGAGGGCGGGAAGCTCGTCGGCAATGCCGCCGGTCCCGGTCAAGACCCCGATGGCTTTGCCCATGTCGTAGAGATTCGTGAACTCGTTCATGCTCCCCCATCTGCCCGAGATGATGAGCCCTGCGTCGCAGGCGGCAGTGGAAAGAACGTTGCGGTATTTTATGCATACGTCCAACTGACTCGCGAATTCTACATCGGTAGGCACGTAGATGAGCCGCGCATAGATGGTGATGTCATCCTTGGGAGTGAACGCGAGCTGGCCTTCGTAGTCCGTTGCCGGAGAGAATCCCCATATCTCCGTGCGGCCATTTTCGTATGCCGCCGAAACGACTTTGTACGGGAGGCCCGAACACGCTCCAGTGACAAGAATCACGTCCTCCTCCGCGAGTATTTCACCAAGCTCACGTGCCTTCGTGTGGAGCGTCTCTGAATCCGACACCGCAGAACCGTACACGCCAATTTTCTCTTTCGCCATATACGTGAATCTTAATACTTCATCTGGAGTTCGTCCCAAATATAGGCTGCGGGAATCGCGCCTTCGCGCAGGATGAGCGGCCTATCCCCGCTCACATCGACTACTGTTGAAGGCAGGCGCCCCGGCAATTCCCCTGCATCAATGACTAGATCGATATTTTCTATTGCAGTTTTTTGCCCGCCTGCGCCGAGGCTTCGGCGGGCAGGCAAAAGACTAGCATAAGCATCGCCGCCACTAAGCTGTTCCAAGATCTCTTTTACGTTACGTCCTGTTTTTTGCCCACTGCGATTCGCACTCGTTGTTGTTATTGGCTTTCCAAATTTCTTTGCGAGCGCGAGGCAGAACGGATAATCCGGGATGCGGATGCCGATGGTATCAATCCCACGGGCTATTCCGGTTTCGATTCCCTCTCGTTTTTTTAGTATCAATGTCAGAGGTCCGGGGAGAAATCGTGCGGCGAGACGGCGCTCCACGTCGTCGACTTTCGCATATTCGCTGACCATGTCCATGTTGGTCACGATGCAATGTATCGGCTTGCGTTCATCGCGCCCTTTGAGCGCGTAGACCTTCGCGACCGCCGCATCGCTAAGTGCGTCCACCCCCAGGCCGTACAAGGTATCTGTGGGATAGAGAATAACGCCGCCGATATGTAGGATTTCGGACGCCTTTTCTACGCATTCCCCAATATTCTGCAAACTGATACGACATGTATCCATAATTGCAAATCCTACCCGAAGAAAAGGTGTTCTGCTATACTCCTTGCGTTGGGCGGTTAGCTCAGTTGGTAGAGCGCAACATTGACGTTGTTGATGTCACAGGTTCGAGTCCTGTACCGCCCACCAAGAGAGTAGAGAGGGAGAAATACTAGATTACTTAATTCGATAAATAACTTCACACCGTGCTTCAGAACAAAACTGCTGCCGTAAATGGCACTCCGGTTTCATATTGGGAAAATGCTGCGGATGAGTACACGCAGACTGTCGTCTTTTTTTCTCCAGGCGCTTTGCCGGGCGATCACTTCGAAGCATTCGCGGATTTCTTTCCCAAGAACATCCGGGTCATCTCCCCGGACTTTCCGGGCATAGGAAAGACACCGCCCATCCATCATGGAAGCATCGCCGACGCCGGTCAGCTCATGCACGCATTCATTTCGCATCTCGAATTGGAGGAGGCCACGCTCGTCGGCATTTCGTATGGGGGATTCATCCTAGACAAAGTTCTGGGAATAGGAAGATACAAAAAGGCGATACTCATAGCGACGGGAGAATTTTATAGTCCCGCATTTACGCTCCTAATTAATATACTATCTTTACCTCCGCGATTTTCAGCGACGGCGCGAAAGATATACAAGCATCTGTACACGACCCATTTCTCATTCGCGACCAGATTCTTGCCGGAATTCGATATCACGGAAAACACGGATCTGGACGACCTTCTTTGGCTTTTGCTGTCTGGAGTGAATAATCGAGTCGATACGCGACAAAGAATAGAGACGGAGACGAGCCTAGTTTTTCTGAAAGACGACAAATTTATAGGCAAACAATCAGTAGGAAAATTGCAGAGCCGCTATGTAAACAGCAAAATATATTTCTTGGATATACGGCATACATTTCCGCTCAATGAAGCCGAAGGCGAGGAATTGAAAGCGTTCTTGAATAAAACTCTACGTAAGGAGGTAGAGGAATAAATCCTGGTCATTCTACTTCATCTGCGGTTTCTTGCCCGGCTCTTTTTCGTCGATGTCTTCGTCCTTCTCTTCTTCCAAATCCAACTCTTCCGCGCCGGATTCGGCAGCGGCAAACCCGCCCGCCTGAATGCTCCAGAGCTTGTGATAGAGACCCTCGTGCTTGAGCAGCTCGTCGTGCGTGCCCTCGGCGATTATTTTACCCGCCTCCAGAACCACTATCCTGTCCATTTTCATCACTGTCGACAGGCGGTGGGCGATGACGACGACAGTTTTGTCGCGCATCAAAATTTCTAGAGCGTCCTGGATGAGCGCCTCGGATTCGGAATCCAGGCTCGACGTCGCTTCGTCCAAGACGAGTATGGGCGCGTTCTTCAAAATGGCGCGGGCGAGTGCGACGCGCTGGCGCTCTCCGCCGGAGAGCTTGATGCCCCGTTCGCCCACGAACGTCTCATATTGAAGCGGCAAATTGGAAATAAACTCGTGACAATGGGCTTTTTTCGCAGCCTCTATCACTTCCCCGTCCGAGGCCTCGCGCCGCCCATATCGGATATTTTCCATTAAAGAACGATGGAAAAGGACCGGCTCCTGCGGGACGAATGATACCGCATCGCGCAAGCTATCCTGCGTAACCTCCGCAATATTCTGTCCGTCTATCAATATCCTCCCGTTTTTGATATCGAACATGCGCAAGAGAAGCTTTGTCACGGTGGACTTACCCGCTCCGGACGGTCCCACGAGTGCGACTCTCTCTCTTCCCCGTACTATCAGATTGAAATCGATAAGGATCGGACGCTCTATGTTAAAAGAGAAATTTATGTTGTCGAATTTTATCTCGCCCGTTCGAACGACAAGCGGGCGTGCGCCGGGGATATCTTGTACGCCGTGCGGCTGCTCTAACATGAAAACCATCTCGCTCGAATCCGCGAACGCATCGTTGAAGCGGCGCAACTCCCTGTTAATGCTAAGCAATCTATCAAATGTCGACATTAAATATGCCTGTATGAGCACGAAGTCGCCTATGGTAAGGAGCCCGCGCGCCCAATATATCGTTGCGCCCCACATGAGCCCCACCTCTATCGCTATCATGAACATGCCTAATCCCGCCCAAATCCAGCTGTCCGTGAACCACGAGCGCATCGTCGCCTTCTGCCACTTCGCAACTACTGAATTAAAGAGTCCGTGCTCGTACGTTGCTCCAGAGAAAAGCATGATGGTCGGGTGATTGGAGATGGAATCCGCAAGCGCGCCCGTGACCCTGGTGTCTGCCTCCGCCCGAGCCGCGCGTATCGGCTGGCGAAGCTTCGAAACGTATATCTGGAACGATACGAAAAGAATGGCCCAGATGCCGAGCGCCAACCCAAGCGTATGGTTGCGAATGTATAGAATTACAATGGCGCCGACTACGAACAAGAATGTCGGGAAGAACTGCAGAACGATGGCATCGAACATTACCTCGAACGCGCGGGCGAATTTGCTCACGCGATGCGTAAGAGAACCCGCAAAATGCGATATAAAGAAATTGTACGAGTGCCGAATAAGATATTCGAACGCCGTGGAGAACAGATCTCTCATCACGTGCGCTTCTACATATTGGTTGCTGAATTCCTGAACGCGGTGTGCTAGCCAATTTCCGAGCCATATGATAGCCAGAAAGACAACTATGCCAAGAAGCTGCTGGACTATCTGCGCGTTCGGACTATTGGTAGCGAGCAGGTTGAAGAATTGTCTTAAGAGCCACGGCGCGGCGAGGTCTGTGGCCTGAATGCCGATAGAGCCGAGAAGGACTATAAAGACGAGCAAGGGATAGTGCGCTACATGGCGAAAATAGATCCGGAACACTTGCCGGGCGCTTGCTAGCTTTCTTGAATATGTTTCCTGCATTGTTTTAATCCTAGCGTATTAAAACTCTTTGGGCTATTCTCTAAAACAATATGCGTGTATTAGGCATCGAGACTTCCTGCGACGAGACCGCAGTATCACTTATTGAGGCGTCGGGCGACTTCGGAGCGGATTTCAAATTCCGCATCCTTGGGAACGCGCTTTTTTCGCAAACGATCACTCATGCGGAGTATGGCGGCGTAGTCCCGAATCTTGCCAAACGCGAACACGGCAAAAATCTCGTGCCTCTTCTTGAGCAGGTTCTCAATGAGTCAGGTATACGTGCCGGCAAACATACCGATATATCGGTATATTCGGATGATTTACGCGACATGCTCGCCCGCGAGCCAGAACTTTATGCTCAGCTTTCTGAATTTCTCCGGAAACACGAAAAGCCGGAAATCGATTGCATCGCCGTGACGGTCGGCCCCGGGCTTGAACCCGCGCTGTGGGTAGGCATCAATTTCGCGCGTGCGCTTTCAGAGGTTTGGGACCTTCCCGTTGTCGCCGTGAATCATATGGAGGGACACGTCGTCATGTCACTTATGGAAATCAGGCCAATCGGTAATCATTCTAGTATTTTGCAAAATACTAGAATAGATGGGATGTTATCGAAAAATATCGAATTTCCAGCGCTCGCACTTCTCATTTCCGGTGGGCATACAGAACTCGTGCTTATGCGCGAATGGATGAAGTATGAAGTCATCGGCACCACGCGCGACGATGCCGTGGGAGAAGCGTTCGACAAGGTCGCACGGCTTCTTGGCCTTCCCTATCCGGGCGGTCCGCACATATCGCGCCTTGCCGAAGATGCGCGAAAGAAAAATATCAAGGCAAACTTTTCACTTCCACGGCCAATGCTCCACGAAGACAATCTCGACTTTTCATTCTCCGGTTTAAAAACTGCAGTGCTAAGGATCGTGGAGTCCAATTCCCCTCTTTCGGAAGAAATGAAGAGTATGATCGCCCGGGAATTTGAAGACACGGTCGCAGATGTACTCGTAGAAAAGACGCTTCGTGCCGTAGATGCGTACGGCGCGCGCACGGTAATCGTCGGCGGCGGAGTTTCCGCAAACTCCCATATACGAGCGCAGTTAGCGAGTCAACTGTCCACTGTAAACTGTAAACCGTTAACTCCCCCTATTGAACTCGCGACTGACAACGCGCTCATGATAGCGCTGGCCGGTTACTTCCGCGCGATTTCCGGCGACTACTCCGACCCTGATACTCTGCGCGCGGACGGCAATCTCAAACTCGCCTGAAAGACCCGGTTTTGTGCCCTGCCCATGTACTAACTTTGGCATTTCCATGTTTTGCCAAGGGTCGGAGGCAACACATCACGAAATGGCATAAAGGGAAAAGGTTCATTCTTATGCCCTAAAAGAGCCCGGCAAAACTATGCCAAAGTTTAGTGACGGGGTACTATATCGCAATGGAGCCCTCAAAAGCGCCTGAGTCATTCCTCAAACCCTACAACTCCACCGAGCAGGAGCCGAAAATTCTCGCACTGTGGGATGAGAGCGGCTATGCAAATCCGGATGTGTGCATCGAGAAAGGCGTTACCACGAAAGATGCGACCGCCTATTCTATCGTGCTCCCTCCACCGAATGTCACCGGGACCTTGCACATGGGGCATGCCGCGATGCTCGCCATCCAGGATATCCTGATACGCTACCACCGGATGCGCGGAGACAAAACGCTTTGGCTTCCGGGAACCGACCATGCCGCTATTGCGACGCAATCAGTCGTGGAAAAGAACCTTCTCAAGACGGAGAAGAAGTCGCGTCATGACCTCGGGCGGGAGGAATTCCTGAAGCGGGTTGAGAAATTCGCCCAGGAAAGCCACGACACTATCGTGAACCAGGTCCGTGCTATGGGCTCGTCGGTAGATTGGACCCGCGAGGCGTATACGCTGGACGCAGAACGGAATCTCGCCGTGCGCACGGCGTTCAAGATGATGCATGATGCGGGACTCATTTATCGCGGCTCGCGCATCGTCAACTGGGACCCAAAAATGCAAACGACGGTCTCTGACGAGGAAATCGAGTATGTGGAGCAAAAAGATCCGTTCTACTACTTTAAGTACGGACCGTTCACGATAGGCACGGTGCGCCCCGAAACGAAGTTCGGCGACAAATACGTCGTTATGCATCCGGACGATGCGCGATACAAAAAATACAAGCACGGAGAGAAATTGGAACTGGAATGGATAAACGGCCCCATCACCGCGACGGTCATCAAAGACGAGGCCGCGGAAATGGAAACCGGGAGCGGCGTCATGACGATAACTCCGGCGCACTCCGGGATAGACTTTGAGATAGCGCAAAGGCACGGACTTGATGTAGAGCAAATAATTGATGAGCGCGGCATCCTCCTCCCTATCGCGGGCGAATTCGCAGGAGAGCATATTAAAAAGGCACGGCCTGCGGTCGTGGAAAAATTGAAGGCGAAAGGATTGATAGTAAAAGTCGACGAGAATTACGTGCACAATGTCGCGACGAACAGCCGTGGCGGAGGGACTATCGAACCGCAAATTAAGGAGCAGTGGTTCGTCGCCGTTGATAAGGAATTCGCCATCCCGCACTCCGAAATCCCCGGCATCCCTACGGGCTCAAAAACTACGCTCAAAAAACTAATGCAAACAAGTGTTGAGAGTGGAGCGATAAAAATAATGCCGGAGCGTTTCGAGAAGGTTTATTACAATTGGATAGATAATCTGCGCCCGTGGTGCATCTCGCGGCAGATATGGTACGGACATCGCATTCCTGTGTGGTACTGCCTGAATTGCAAGCATACTGCCGTAAACGCCGAGGTAAAGAGCACGTGGTTCTTCGTGCGCCACGGCGAAACGGATGCCAATAAAAAGAGAGTCGTCCAGGGACACACGGATATACCGCTTAACGAGGAAGGAAAAGTGCAAGCGCGGCTCGCCGGGGAGAGGCTTAAAAATCAGGACATCGGATTGATAATAAGTTCCGACCTAGGAAGATGCAAAGAAACCGCGAGCATAATTTCAGAAGCGACGGGCGCAGAAACTATTTTTGACGCCGACCTGCGGGAACGTTTCTTCGGAGAGGCAGAAGGCCTTACCTATGAAGAATCAAGAGAGCGTTTCAACCCATTCGGCTCATACGACAAAGCAGAAGGAAACATTGAAACACTCCGTGATCTGGAAGAGAGGGTGTACAAAGCTTTTGCGAATCACAAGAAAAATCACGGGCACAAGAACGTTGTCATCGTAAGCCACGGCGGTTCCATCCGCTGGCTTATGAGACGGATCAAGAACATGACATTCGAGGAAACAAATAGTCACCCTCCCATGTCGAACGCGGAGGTGCTCTCACTCGATGTCCTCAAATCGCCATGCGAGAAATGCGGCAATGACTTATTTGAACAAGACCCGGATACGCTCGACACCTGGTTTTCATCAGGTTTGTGGACATTTTCCACGCTCGGCTGGCCCTACTTCGCGCAAAGCGCTACGAAGGGCAGGCCTGGATCCGAAAACGACTTCGCAAATTACCACCCGACCGACGTGCTAGAGACCGGGTATGACATTCTCTTCTTCTGGATAGCCCGCATGATACTGATGACCGGTTTTTGCCTGGGACAAGTCCCCTTCCGTAATGTGTATCTTCACGGCCTCGTACGCGACGGACAAGGGCGGAAAATGTCGAAGTCGCTTGGTAACATCATCGACCCGCTGACGATGGTGGAAAAATACGGCGCCGATGCCGCGCGCCTGTCGCTCATCATCGGAGCTGCGCCGGGGAACGATGTGAAGCTTTCGGAAGACCGCGTGCGTGGATACAAGCATTTCGCGAATAAGGTATGGAACATCGCGCGATTTGTTTTGGAGAATTCCGCCGGAGCGGATACGGAACTCAATGCAGAAGATTCAAAACTCATCGCGGAAGCACACGCTATAGCCAAGGAGGTTTCCGAATATATCGACACGTTCCGCCTCGATCTCGCGGCGGATGCGGTCTATCACTTCGTGTGGCACCGCTTCGCCGACGAGATCATCGAAGCGTCGAAGCCGGTCCTGAAAGAGGGCGATGCGGCCGCGCGCGCTTCAAAACAAAAAATGCTTTACGAGATTCTGGTCATCTCGCTCAAGCTCCTCCACCCGTTCATGCCGTTCGTCACGGAAGCAATCTGGCAACAATTGCCCCAAAAGGATTCCGAACTTCTTATGGTATCTAAATGGCCTATCATATGAGTTTTGAATTTACCAACTTCAGCGAGTACTGGCATTGCACTTTTGCCGTGTCTCGCAGGCCGACGGGCCGAGAGGCAGCGCTGTGCGAGCACGCACAGACAGCGACGGCAAAAATGCAGTGCCAGACGAGCGCCCCCTATGCCTGACATTATTCCCATCATCACGGCATTCGCAGGAGGGACTTTCCCCGCCCTCGCGTGGTTGTGGTTCTGGCGGCGTGAAGATTCCAAGCACCCCGAGCCGCGACGACTTATTGCGCTCGCTTTCTTCGCGGGGATGGTAACGGTCGCCATCGTCATCCCCGTGCAAAAACTCATCCAGCCGTTTTTCGTGAACGCCGCTATGATGTTCACCGCCTGGTCTGGAATAGAAGAGCTCATGAAATATCTAGTCGCGCGTGTTACCGTCTTGCGGCGGCGCGACGACGACGAGCCGATAGACCCGGTGATATACATGGTGACCGTTGCGCTCGGATTCGCCGCGGCAGAGAACGCGCTTTTCCTTTTGAGCCCGTTATCGGGAAGTACGTTCCTGGAAACCATCCTAACCGGCAATCTGCGATTCGTGGGCGCTACTCTCCTGCATGTCCTGTCCTCAGCCGTTATCGGCGCGGCTCTCGGGCTATCTTTTTATAAAACCGAGCGCTTGAAGCGCATTTATGCGCTCTTCGGGGTTATACTCGCGGTTATTTTACACAGCTCGTTCAACTTCCTCATACTGAATACGCCGGAAGAACATCTTCTGCGCACATTCGGGTATGTGTGGATTGGCCTTGTGGCGCTCCTGGCCGTGCTAGAATACATCAAGCGGATCCATCCGCTTTGGAAAACCTGAACTCATTATTTATTCATTTATTAGTACTAGATAACAATGTCCATGAAGAAACCTTCCTTTTTCGCCCGACTTACCGGCTCCGCCGACGAATTCGAAGAATACTCAAACGACCCGAAGGCAGAGCGCGCCGTTTTTATGGGCGACGATGAAGAGCGCCACGCCCGTATCACGCCAAGAAATGAATCAGGCACTATGGAGCCGGAGGGAGAGCTCTCTGTGGACGTGTATCAAACGCCGGACGCCATCGTGGTCAAGGCTCTTGTCGCAGGCGTACAGCCGACCTCGATAGACATATCCCTTACCCGCGAGATGCTCACGATAAGCGGAGTCCGCGAGGATGAGCGCGAGGTTGAAGAGGACAACTATTTCCAGCGCGAGCTTTACTGGGGTTCATTCTCGCGCACGATACTCCTGCCGGAAGAGGTGGAAGTGGACATGGCGGAGGCGACGGAAAAGCACGGCATCCTTATGATACGGCTTCCTAAGATAAATAAGGTGCGGCAGACGAAATTAAAAGTGAGAAGCCGCTAGACAGGCGATAATTAAATATTTCATCATGGAATCAATACAGAAACTTGCGATACCGATAGCAATAGTTATTGCAGGCGCGCTCATCGCGTCAGCTCTTTATCTCGCCTCTATCGGCCGCGGACCGAGCGGCTCGAGCAAGGAAACAGCTACGGCTACGATTGAACTACGCGGTCTGCAGGAGAATGACCACATTCGCGGAAGTGCTGATGCCTCAGTCGTTATGGTCGAATTTTCCGACTCGGAATGCCCATTCTGCAAGGTATTTGATTCGACCGCTAAGCAAGTCATGGAAAAGTACGGTGGCGACGGAAAAGTCGCGTGGGTCTATCGATACTTCCCCATTCCCTCACTCCATCCGAAAGCGCCGAAAGAGGCTGAGGCGCTTGAATGTGCCGCCGAACTCGGAGGCAATGAGATGTTTTGGAAGTATGCAGACAAGGTGTACATGAACACGACGTCGAACAATAGCTTGGATATCGGCGTCTACAATAATCCTGCGACAGCCCCTATTAACCCGGCCACAGGCCAGCCGTACTACGCGCAAAAAACTCCGCGAAGCGCAACTGACGCAGGTCAGCTCTCGGACTTCGCAGTTGAATTGGGGATTGAAAAGGAATCCTTTGAAGAGTGTCTCGCAAGCGGGAGGAACATCCCGCGCATAGAGACCGACGTCGCGGAGGCTGGCAATTCTGGCGGAAGCGGAACACCGTACATAGTGTTCATTTCAAAGGAGAAGATGCCCAGCGATGCTCGCAGTTATCTCGACTCCTTGATTCCGACTGTAGGCGCAAATACGTTTGTGATCTCAAAAGACGGAAAACGCGTCTCTATGAGCGGCGCACTCCCGTTTAATTACATCGACCAGCTTATAGAGCTGATTCTGGACTAAAACTACTCCTCGTCCGGCTGTTCAACAAGCCCAAGCCGGTATATATCGAAAGAATTCTCTCCCTCGAACATGTCGGATGGATTGGGAAGATACACACGCTTGCGCGAGATTTCAGATGTCGCGTCGTTGAGGAGACGGTGGAAAACCGCGAACTCCTCGGCGCACTTCGAGAAATCTATGACGTATCTGCGCATTTGCGCCGAGCCGTCGGCGTTTTTCCTCTTTTTGCATTCATGCACGATGAAACGCGCGACTTTCTTCCCGTATTTCTCTTTGACCGTGTAGTAATTGAATATTGCCTGCATGACGAAAAGCGTCTTCCGGGCGCGGTCGGAGCTGAAAGAGTCGACGAATTTATGGTCAACGATATCGAGCGCTCCGCGCTCGACCCGGGATTCAACTACCAAGTCGGAAATCGCTTTTATTGGAAGTGCCAATCCTTTGACTTCCGCGACAGCCACCACCTCTACTCCGAGCACTTTGTGCTTCGGAGGACGTTTGAGATAAAAGGAAATCGCCTGAAAATATTCCCGTTCCATGGAATCGCGTTTTTTCTTTTTCGCGAGGCGCGACTTTGCCTTGCCGAAATTAATCTCGAAGTCCGGCACTGCGCGGATATATTCCAGTCCGAGGGCGACTGCGCCATCCTTCCCTGCCTGGCCGGCAGGCAGGCCTATCCCGCCATAGAAATGTTGGAGTGCCACATGTCCGGCGCGACCGACAAGTGCCGAGGGACTGGATGGCGTATCGTAGACTTTCTCCACGTATCGCTTGTACCACGCGAGCGGATTGCGCAAAAAAGCCATCAAGGATGAATGGCTCCAGTGCTTAATCGGTAAATTCGCTCGTTTAGATGAGGAAGTTGCCTTCTTCATGGGGCGAGTATATCATCACGCCTGGTGGCCGGAACATTGGCCGAAGATTGACCCGTACAGGAGTGTGATCATGTCAGAACTTATTACGAAGGTCGCTAGGAAGCTCAGCAGATTCGTCGAGGAGAAAGAAGGCATCCTCGCGGCCGATCGGCTGGGTTTGCTCAAGCTTCTCGAGGTGGCCGCTTCTCCGGGCGACTCCGGGGAACGCGCCTACCGAACGGCTGTCCACGCAATGGTGCAGCAAAAAATCCTGGACGCTGACCAGTTGGAGGAGATTGTGGATAGCGTCCACAATGCGCATCGCGCCGCGATGTGGTAGGCAATCTTACAAGCACAACGGCCGGACCCCTAGGAGGAGGGTCCGGCCGTTCGATTTTGGATTATTTGGACAAATCCAAGGCGAAAGTATATTATCACGGTTGGCAACAATAACGCATTGAATAGGGGGAACAAAAATGAGCGCAGAGATGGCTGTGGGACTCGAGGAATTGGCGAAGGAAAGAACCTCGAGCGTTCGAGTCCTAGTCGCACTCAGGCTCATGAAGCTTGTGGACGAACAGGCTTCGAACGATTGTACGAAGAGGCTCTTGACCAAGCTCCTATGGAAAGCCTCAGACAACTCGAAAAATATCTCGTCCGAGAAGCCGGACGAGAAATCGAGTGAGCAGATACGGAAGCAGGCATATAGCCTCGCAATCAAGCTGATACTGCGACGCGGAATCGTCGGCAAGAAGAAAATCGGGCATCTCGTGAAGGCAGTAAAAACCGAAATGAGGCTGGCGAGGCTTGTAGACCGCATCTCATGACCAGCGGCCAGGAACCTTGGAGGATCCTGGCCGTGCTGTATTTTGGACCTACAGGGCTATGCAAACCCAAGGCGGAGGTATAGTGTCCTTGTCCCCAATTGAGGACGGTGCTAAACTTTCCCTATGCTTACCGGATATTCAACAAAGCTTCAGGTTCAGTTCATCAAGCAGGGCAAGCAAGTTGTTGCTTATTCCCCTGCCCTTGATATATCAACCTGCGGCAAAACTACCGCTCAGGCGCGACAGCGATTTCAAGAGCTTGCACGCATATTCATTAAAGAAATCGTGAACGCAGGTACCGCTGAGGACGTGCTTTCGGAACTGGGATGGGTCAAACATGCAAAACAAAAAAACTGGGTACCGCCTGCTGTCGCGTCATCGAACGTTGGAATCAGAATGCCAGTGACGGTGTAGCGCATGAGCCGACTCGGCGCAATACATTGGCGAAAGTTCGAGAAATTTCTCATCTCACAAGGTTGTCAGTTCATCCGCGAAGAGGGTGACCACAGAGTTTACTGGAAGGACGGCTTGAGACGCCCGATTATTGTTCCGCGCGACACGCTCCCGCCATTCATCGTGCTAAACAACTTGCGAACGCTCGGCGTCTCCCGAGACGAGTATTTGAAAGAACTAGAGGGCTAGGCAAACCCGGGTCGGAGGAGTAGCCTTTTGATATGGAAGACATCGAACCTCGCGTATATCGTCAGCGACTTGTTATTGAAGGACACTTCAAAGCCAAGCTAACGAGCGACAGTATTAAAGAATACTTAACGGCGTTATCACATCTATTAAAAATGACCGTCTTTGCCGGTCCTTATTGTTGGCCACCAGATGACCGTTCGCGCCTTGAGGTTCCGCTCGTTGATCTCAACGGTTTCATCGCATGGAAAGAGTCGGGTTGCCATGTGTACGCGTTTTCTGAAACCTCTTTCTTCACCTCTGATATCTACAGCTGCAAACCATATAATGCGAAAACAGTCGTTGACTATACGCGTAAGTTCATCGAATCGGACGATCTGGTGTTTAAGGAGGTCTAACCTTGTACCAAACTGCCTTATGAAAATCATGGTCTTCCTAGAGGGCACTGTCACAGCGCATAAATTAAGCATTGGGCATAGCCGCGAAGAGGTCGTCGAGCAGGCGCGCAATAAAGTAGTCATGCCCAGTTATTTCGCGGAATTCATACCAATAGGTGATGCGGTCAAGAAAATAGCTGCGTGGAAAAATCAGCGTGCAGAAATCTTGTATTTAACTTCCCGCAGAAAGGCCGGTCAAGTCGATGATGTCAGACAAGTTCTCAAAAGACACAACTTCCCCGAAGGTAAGCTCCTATTTCGTCAGGAGGGCGAGGAGTATAAAGATGTTGCGGAAAGAATCGTACCTGATGTACTTGTGGAAGATGATTGCGAAAGTCTCGGTGGAGTGGATGAACTGACGATCACACATGTAAAACCGGAAATCAAACGCCTTATTAAATCCATAATTGTTAAAGAATTCGCCGGAATTGATCATCTTCCAGACAATATTTCAGAACTCATGGCGTGATATGCAAAGGCTTCGCCTTTGTTGGTTCACTACGGGGCTATGCAAACCCGAGGCGGAGGTATAGGATATTTGAACACTGAAGAATTTATGTTCCAAAATGGAGAAGAGCAAAAAACTTATATAAAAGAGACCTATCCTGAGGTTACTGATAAGCGCATAAACAAAGAGCACTGGGACTTGCACTGCCCCAGGTGTGGAACTACACGAGGATTCCAAGTTATAGAAAGAAGTGAGGGTAGGACTCAGGCTAGTTATTATAATACCTATACCACGGATAGTGATGCTCCAATCGCAATATATTTCCGCTGTCCAGTATGTGGAACATACAAACAGTGGATTATGTACAAAATATCGGGCTTTGAGGGGGAAGGTGCACAAGCAGAAGATGTTACTCGTTACTACCGTGTGGCCTCACTACCGAGCGAAGGTATAGAAGATATTGATGAGATTCCATCAGAGCCGCCGTCACTTCGAGTTGCATATAAACAGGCCGTGCGCTCAATGGATGCAAACGCCCACATTGCAGCTGCGGCAATGTTCAGGCGCGCACTTCAGGTAATTACGCGACAGATATTGGGGGCTACTCCGAACAATCTTGCTAAAGAACTGAAGGAAGTTGTCGGAAAGAAATATAAAGGGGTCACAATCACGAATGACTTCGCGGAGGTTGGCTACATAATAAAAGAAGCTGGCAACCAAGGAGCTCATCCAGATGATGACCCTGACCTCTTGGATTTTACAGAGCAGGATGCAGGTGACTTACAGAAGATCTTCATGGAGATTGTTACTGACCTGTTCGTCCTCCCAGAAGCAACAAAAAAGACTCGAGAGAACTTTCTCAATAGGAGAAAAATAGGTGGTGCACACCAATAATTACCAACAGCTTCACACAAATAATTTAAGCGTGGCCGGACTTTGTCCGGCCATTCCTTTTCATAAACTCTCCTCCCCCATTACAAAACCCCAAGAAACTCGTCGAGGCGCGAGAGCCGCAGTCGCGTAGAGAACATCGCGCAGCAAATATTCACACAATCACGTCATACCGTAGGCTGGTGCAGAAAATACCAACCACGAAGTTCGTGTTCGGCGACGCGACCGCGGATTTCGCGCCTTAGTACGAGCGCAATTGTTTTGCCCTATCGTGAACGTATACCCTCTGTTCCTTAATCTCCACGACCGTTATGAATAAGGAACAAGAGCAAATTAGTAGCTACGCAGTTGCTTAGCCCTGTCGTGGAATCGAATCCGTTCGAGCGCTTTCGCCTCTATCTGCCGAATGCGCTCGCGCGTCACGCCAAACTCGCGCCCCACTTCCTCAAGCGTAAAACAAATCCCCTCGTCGGTGAGGCCGTTCCTCATTTCCAAAATCTTTCGCTCCTTCGGCGACAACTCATCCAGAATGCTCCCCATCTGCTCGGAAAGAATGCGGCGCGAGGCATCCTGGTCTGGCGAGGAAATCGTCTCATCCGCGATGAAGCTTCCCAACGTCGAGCGCTCGTCGTCGTCCTCGCCCACCGGGCTCTCAAGAGAAACGGTGTCCTGATTTATTTTCTGTATTATGTAGATTTTATCGACTTCAATGCCCATCTCCGCGGCAATTTCTTCCGGAAGCGGGTCGCGCCCCAGGTGCTGTGAAAGCTCGCGCACTTTTTGCTTGTATTTCGCTATGGTCTCCACCATGTGGACGGGGATGCGGATTGTGCGCGACTGGTCGGCAAGCGCGCGCGTGATGGCCTGGCGTATCCACCAGGTGGCATATGTCGAGAACTTGTAGCCCTTCGTGTAGTCGAATTTGTCCACCGCCTTAAAAAGCCCCAAATTGCCTTCTTGAATGAGGTCCAGAAGCGTGAGATCGGGCGAGCGGTTGACGTACTTTTTCGCGATGGAAACCACCAAACGGAGGTTGGAGCGCGCCAAAATGTTGCGCGCCTCGTCGTCCTCCTGCAAGATCCGCTTCGCGAGTTCTTTTTCCTGATCGCCGTTCAGAAGCGGATACTGGCCTATCTCGCGCAAATACATCTGCACGGAATCATATCCGCTGTCGGCTCGGCGATTTTGGAGCTTCTTGCGCTCAAGCACGAGCTGGGCGGAATTATCCTCGAGCATTCCTCCGCCTTCAAGAACATCTATTCCGGCGACGCTGAAGCGCTCGTATATTTCTTCGAGCAAGAACATGTTGTCTTCGATAGTCGGGAACTCGCGGATGATCTCATCGTATGTGATGTATCCGCGCTCGCGACCGAGTTTTATCAAAGCCTCGACTTTCACGCGATTCTTTTCTTTCACTCCCGCAGTCTGCGACTTCCCTCTCGTCGGTTTTTTAATGCGATACTTTTTTTCTTTTTTCGCACGCACTTTCTTGACTTTGCGCTTCGCGCGGACGCGGGCGATGCGTTTTTTTGCTGCGCGCGGTTTTGCACCAGCGCGTTTCTTGCCAGTACGCTTGATGCGCATCTTTTTCTTGGGCTTTGCGCTTTTCTTTGTTTTCTTTTTTGCCATACAACACCAGACGAACGCCGCTCAGGCGACGTCCATACCGAACCGGTAATCCTATACTATCTGTGGAAATGTGCAATTTGAGTTGTTAACAGCTTGCACTTACCCATTATTTCCTCGATTTTTGCTTCATTTCCTTCCACCTCTGCCCGTTTGAGAGCCGAAGTCGCTTCTCTTAATTCGCTCCCAAGCCTATCAATCACGATAGCGTCAATCAGGGCAGCGGCCTCGCGCTTCAACCCAGTGCTTTTGCCGTACATCTCTTCGGCAGAAAATCGCATTGCCTCTTGTTCATCTTTAGGCAGCGCGCGCAACATGCGGAACGCATCCGCTCCGATAGATTTCTCGAATTCCTGGATATACGATTTCAGGTCAAGCTCTGGTTTCGGAAGAGTTTCTTGCCAAAGAAGAAGCGAGAAAGCCTGCCGCGCTCTGTCGGCCGAGCGAATGGGATCGCCCGGCGGAATATTAGCTTTCGCTCCGGATATTTCGCCCGGCGCGAGCGAACGCGGCAACTTTGAAACAGCATCGGCAACAGCCTGCTCTGAAACTCCGAGCCGCCCGGCAACTTCCCGGATATATTGTTCGCGCGCTATCGGACTTTGGACATCAACCAAAAACGGCAGGACTATCGCCTCGACGTTGCGGCGGAATGCATCCTGTTTCGGTGTGTGCTCCTTGAGCACGTCGAGAAGGAACGTGATGATGTCTTTCGCTTCGCGAATGGAAGCGCGCCATGCCTCGGCTCCTTCTTTCAATATCAAATCCGCTGGGTCGAGCCCGGTCGGAAGCTGAGCGACTTTCACGTTAAGGCCGCCAGCGATAGCGGCACGCGCCGCGCGCCCCGCCGCCTTGATCCCCGCCTCGTCCGCATCGAGCGCGATGACCAAATTGTCGGTCATGCGCCGAATAAGCGCCGCATGTTCGGGGGTAAATGCCGTGCCTGACACAGCGACCGTATTTCCCCATCCGGCCTGATGTGAAGCCAATAAATCGAGCTGGCCTTCCACCAAAACGGCGCAATTATGCTTGCGTATGGCTTGTTTTGCGCGGTCAAAACCATACAGTATCTGGGATTTGTGAAAGAGAGGAGTTTCCGGAGAGTTCATGTACTTGGGCGGTTCAAAGCCACCATCAGTTCTCTCCACCTGCCCCGTAGCCAAGTCCTTCGGACTTGTGGTACCGGGGAAAATCCTCCCGGAAAATCCGACGATGCGGCCGGCGCTGTCGGCAATAGGGAACATGATGCGGTTGCGGAACTTGTCGAGCATGCCGCGCTCACCTTTTTTCGCGATACCTGTTTCAATGATTTCTTTCTCCGAAAATCCTTTCTCGCGCAAATAATCGGAGGCGGCGCTCCATGCCTCTTCGGCGAGCCCTACTCGGAAAGACTTCAGGGTGCCTTCGGTTATTCCACGCTTTGCCAGGTATTCGCGCGAGGAGTCGTTCAGACGAGATGCATAAAAAATCGCTGCGGTTTCCAACAATTCAAAAAGCCGGTCGCGGGAATCGCGTTTTTCAGGTCGTTCATACACGAGAGGCACGCCTGCTTTTTCTGCCAGTACTTTTAGCGCTCCTTTGAAATCAAGGCCTTCTATCTGCTCGACGAAACTGAAAATATCCCCGCCTGCGTTGCATCCGAAACAGTGGTACGTCCCCCGCTCCGGCGAAACGAAAAAAGACGGCGTGCGCTCCGCGTGGAACGGACAGCGTGCGCGCAAGGACCCTCCGGAGCGCTCGAGCTTCAAATATTGCGAGACCACGTCGACGATAGAGAGTCTGTCTTTTATTTGTTGAACGGTATCTGCCATTGCCTACATTATGCTCCTTTCGCGCAGAAAAGGAAAAAGGGGCAGACGCGTCATGTCTATTGACGGGCAGTGCATTTGCATTTCTCCAACCTCAGCGAGACCCGCAGTCGTGCCGAGAACATCGCGCAGCAAATACCCACGCGTCTACGACATACAGCAGGGTGGTGCAGAAACGATTGTCCACGCGGTTCGTGTTCGGGGGCACGACTGCGGGTCGAGCGCCACCTTTACTCGACACATTCGGCCTGCTGGCCTCAGTACTTCCTCACTCAACGTTCGGTCGCCGGAGTATCCGTGCTCACCGCCGCTTCCTGCTCCCTGAAATCGGCCTCCATCTGTTCTATCATTGCGTGCTTCTTGCTGCCTGGGAAACCCGTTCCTGCAGGAATGAGCCGACCGATGATGACATTTTCCTTAAGCCCGATAAGACGGTCGACGGAACCCGAGACTGCCGCCTCTGCGAGTTTGCGCGGAGTGTTCTGGAAGGAAATTGCAGAAAGGAAAGACGCGCGCGTGAGCGATACCTCGGTGATACCAAGAAGCAGCTGCTTGCCTTTTGCCGGTTCGCCTTCCGATTCTTTCTGTCTTTTATTGATGCGCTCGAATTCGAAGTCAGCAATAATATCGCCGGCGGAAACTCCCGTGTCGCCGCTTGATGCGACAGAGACTCGGCTGAACATCTGCTTGACGATTATCTCCAAGTGCTTGCGCGCGGTCGAAACGCCCTGCAATTCGTAGATGCGCGTAATTTCGTTGATGATGTATTGCTGGGCGCTCTCCTTTCCGGAAAGCAGGAATATTTCCTCAAGGTCAGCCGAGCCATCGGTGAGAAATTCACCCTTGACGACGGTTGCACCCTTCTTGACGATGATACTACGCATAGGATGAATGCGATATTCGCATTCCTTCTTTGCGGACTTGCCCGTCTTCAGGGACGCTGTCTCCGGGACTATAGTAATTACGGTTTCCTGACCGTCTTTGACGATGTCGGAAATTACACCCGACACGCGCGCGAGGGTGGCGGGAAGCTTAGGCATGCGCGATTCGAATATCTCCTCAACGCGAGGCAAGCCCATGGTTATGTCACCGCCCGCTGTCGCAACGCCTCCCGTGTGGAACGTACGCATCGTAAGCTGAGTTCCCGGCTCGCCGATGGCCTGGGCGGCGATGACTCCCACCGCTTCGCCGAGGTCGACGAGTTCTCCCGTCGTAAGGTCAACGCCGTAGCACTTCTGGCAGACGCCGCGTGCCACTTTGCATGTCATCGGAGAACGGACGGACACTTGTTCTGCGGAGCTTTCCTCTATTGCCTTTGCGTCATCGCGGCTCAAGAGGTGATTTCGTTTGAAGAGAACCGAGCCCCCGACGACAATGTCTTCCGCGAGTATTCTGCCAACGGTCCTGTCGGTGAACGAGCCGCCGATGTTCTCTTTGCCGGGACGCAGGATAGTGACGCCCTCTTTCGTTCCGCAATCTCCCGTGAGCACGACGACGTCGTGCGCGACGTCGAAGAGTCGGCGGGTGAGATAACCCGCGCGCGCCGTGTTAAGCGCCGTGTCAGCGAGCCCTTTGCGTGCGCCGTGAGTCGAGATGAAGTATTCTATCGGGGTCAAACCTTCTTTCAAGGACGATGTGATGGGGAACTCGATGATCTCACCGCGAGGGTTCGTGATGAGGCCTTTCATGCCTGCCATCTGGTGGAGCTGAACGACCGAACCTCGGGCACCCGACGTTATCATATCGGCGACAGGTCCGTTCGGGTCGAGTGATGTAGTTACGTGCTTGCGCAGGTCGTTCCCCACTCTGCCCCAAATGCCTACGGTCATGCGGTAACGTTCGTCTTCCGTGAGAAGGCCGTTGTTGAAGTTCTCCTGCTCTTTCGCGACTTGTTCGTGCCCTTCCGTAATGAGCTTCTGCTTTATCGAAGGCACTACAACGTCTGAGAGCGACCAGGTGATGCCCGCATAAGTCGCATAGCGGAATCCGAATGCCTTTATTTTGTCGAGGATAGCCGGGATGCCGTCCAGCTTGTAGTGCGTTACGAGATTCTGCACCAGAGCTCCCATGCGCTTGTTTGTTATTTCTTCGTTCAAGTAGGGGAAGTCGCTCGGAAGGACGGAGTTGAAAAGTAGGCGTCCGATAGTTGTCTCGAATACCTTGCCCTCGAATTGCGCGTATTTTTTGTTGTCGGACGGCAGAACCCTGATCTTTGCACGCAAATCCACAGCGCCGAAGTCGTGGGCAGTAATCGCCGCGTTCGTAGAAGGAAACGCATTGCCTTCGCCCTTTGCACCCGGCATCGTCTTCGTCATCCAGTAGCATCCGAGAATGATGTCCAGGAGCTTGGACGCGACAACCACGTCGCCGGACCCGGGTTTAAGAACGTTCTTGTTGGCGGACATTATTTTTGCGGCCTCCATCTGTGCGGCCTCGGAAAGCGGCACGTGCACGGCCATCGCGTCGCCGTCGAAGTCGGCATTGTAGGCGGGGCACACGAGGGGATGCACCTGTATAGCGTTTCCTTCGATGAGGACCGGGCGGAACGCCTGGACGCTCTGTCGGTGCAGCGTCGGCGCGCGGTTCAAGAGCACGTATTTGTTCTGGATAGCCTCTTCAAGTATCGGCCAGACCTCCGGCGCCTCATCTTCAATCAATCGTCCGGCCCCGCGGATGTTGTATGCAAGTTCTCGCTCGAGCAGCCCTTGTATGACGAACGGGCGGAAGAGTTCAAGTACCATGTGCTTCGGCAGTCCGCACTCGTCAAGCGCCAAGTCGGGGCCCACGACGATAACGGAGCGGCCCGAATAATCCACACGCTTGCCCAGAAGATTTTGGCGAAGATATCCGTGTTTGCCTTTGAGATAGTCCGCGAGCGATTTAAGCGCGCGGCGGCGACCGCCGAGGATTCCGAGGACGCCCGCGCCGCGGCGCATGGAATTGTCGAGGAGAGCGTCCACCGCCTCCTGGAGGATGCGCTTCTCATTGCGAAGAATTACTTCCGGAGCATGTATTGCCATGAGGCGCTTGAGGCGATTGTTGCGGTTGATGACGCGGCGATACAAGTCGTTCAGATCCGATGATGCGTGGCGGCCGCCTTCAAGGGCGACCATCGGGCGAAGCGCTGGCGGGACAACCGGAAGGCGCGTCATGAACATCCATTCCGGACGCACTCCTGCGCGGCGAAGAGCTTCCCCGAGCGCCAGGCGCTTGCGGAGCTTGTCGCGGTCTGTCGCGCCGGCTTTCTCGTACTGCTCGCGCACTTTTTTCACGAACGTATCGAGGTCGATATGCTTCAGAATGTTGTGAAGGGCCTCTGCTCCTATGGCGGCTCTGAACAACGCGCCGTATTTCACTGCAAACAAGTGGTACGCGGCCTCGTCCAAAACAACGCCCTGCTGTATGGATTGAATATCTTTTTTCGCTTTCGTCGCCAAGTCCTTCAGGCGCAATTTCTCCTCCGGGTTCGCGGCCGCTTTCGTTTTAAGCTGGAATTCCTGCTCCAAATCCTTGAGAAGGCGCGCTCTCTCGGGCTCTACAACTTGGGTCACGATGTAGCCGGCAAAATAAACGACTTTCTCCACCTCTGCGGCGGAAAGCCCCAACATGAGAGCGATGCGGGAAGGAATTCCGCGAAGGAACCAGATATGCGACACCGGAGTCGCCAAGTCTATGTGCCCCATCCGCTCACGGCGCACTATCGCGCGCGTTATCTCCACGCCGCATTTCTCGCAGACGATGCCGCGGAAACGTATGCCGCGGTATTTCCCGCAGTAACATTCGTAGTCCTTTTCGGGGCCGAACACGCGCTCATCGAATAGCCCGTTCTTTTCCGGACGCTGCGTGCGGTAGTTGATGGTCTCGGGTTTCGTTATTTCTCCGTACGACCACTCGAGCACGCGCTCCGGGCTCGCCAACTTCATGGCGACTGCGTCGAAACTCTGCGGGATCATGTCTTTTCTTTTTTGCATAGTAGTTTTTAGAGAATTATTCTGCTGCGTTCCCGCCTTCAATAAATTCCATGTCTATCCCCAACCCGCGCAGATGCCGGACGAGGACATTGAATGTCGCCGGAGTGTTCGTCTCTTCAATGCGCTTGCCTGAGACTATCGCGTCGAAAGCGGCAGAGCGTCCGAGTATATCGTCTGATTTGATGGTGAGAATTTCACGGAGCGAGTGTGCGGCGCCGTAGCCGAGGAACGCCCAGACTTCCATTTCGCCCACGCGCTGCCCGCCGTTCTGAGCTTTGCCGCCCAAAGGCTGCTGCGTGGTAAGCGAGTACGGCCCGATGGAGCGCATGTGTATCTTGTCTTCCACCATGTGGTGCAGTTTCAAAATGTACATGACGCCGACCGAGACCGGCTGTGCGAACGGCTCTCCGGTGCGTCCGTCGAAAAGCATACGCTTTCCGTTCGGGTCGACGCCTGCGGCTTTAAGTTCGTTGCGTATCTCTTCTTCGGTTGCACCCCCGAAGGACGGGACGATGGCCTGGTAGCCGAGCATTTCGGCGGCAAGCCCTAAGTGAAGCTCCAAAATCTGTCCCAAGTTCATGCGGGAAGGAACTCCGAGCGGCGTAAGTATGACGTCAACCGGATTCCCGTCCTTGTCGAAAGGCATGTCTTCTTCCGGAAGTACGCGCGAGATGACGCCTTTGTTCCCGTGCCGGCCCGCGAGCTTGTCGCCCACTGATATCGTGCGCAGTTGCGCAACCTCGACATGCACGCGCTTGATGACCCCGCTTTCCAAAGAATCCCCCGTTTCGCGGGAAAATATCTTGACGCCAATGACGCGCCCGCGCTTTCCTCCTTCCATGCGAAGCGAGGTGTCTTTCACATCCTTCGCTTTCTCGCCGAAGATCGCGTGAAGCAGACGCTCTTCCGGCGTCAACTGCGTCTCGCCTTTTGGCGTCACTTTTCCTACCAAAATGTCTCCTGAACGGACTTCCGCCCCGATGCGCACGATGCCGTCTTCGTCCAAATTGCGCAGCTTGAATTCGCTCACATTCGGAATATCGTGCGTCGTCACTTCAGGCCCAAGCTTCGTGTCGCGCACGACACAAACGAACTCTTCCATGTGGATAGAGGTGAACCTCGCGTCTTTCGCGAGCCGTTCCGAGATAACGATGGCGTCTTCATAGTTCGCGCCGTACCACGGCAAAAACGCCACCCGGACATTCTGTCCGATGGCGAGCTGGCCGCCCTCTGATGTGGAGGTGTCGGCAAGAACCGTGCCTTTCTTAACGTGGTCGCCCACGGAAACGGACGGCCGTTGGTGGAATGTCGTGAATCCGTTCGTGCGCGAGAAATTTACGAGAGTATAGTCTTTTGTCTTTCCGGCGGCATTTTTGACGGAGACAAGCTGTGCATCCGCGTACACTACTTCGCCGGCTTCGGCCGCCATAATGAGCCGTCCCGAGTCGCGTGCGGCCATTGCTTCAATGCCGGTCGCTACCACGGGCGCCTGCGGTGCGACGAGCGGAACCGCTTGTTTCTGCATGTTTGAACCCATGAGCGCGCGGTTGGCGTCGTCGTTCTCGACGAAAGGAATGAGCGCGGTCGCGACGGAGAATGGCTGGTTCGTCGCAACCTCCACGAAATCTACATCGTCGCGCTTCACGAGTGTCGGATTTCCGGCTCTGCGCACTTCCACGAATTTAGGAGTGATGCGTCCTTCAGCGTCTCGCGCCGTCGCGGCGTGCGCTATCGCGTACTGCTCTTCCTCAAGCGCGTTCAGGTACGCTATTTCTTTCGTGATGTGCCCTTTCTCCACTTTCGCATACGGCGTCTCCACGATGCCGAATTCGTTCGGACGCGCATACAGCGACATGTGGAGAACGAGCCCGATGTTCTTGCCTTCGGGAGTGTGGATGGGACAGACGCGGCCGTAATGCGACGAGTGCACGTCGCGCACTTCAAGCCCGGCGCGCTCGGACGTGAGCCCGCCGCGCCCCAATGTACTAAGCGTCCGCAAGTGCTCAATCTCGTCAAGCATGTTGTACTGTTGCATCAGCTGCGAAAGCTGGTCGGTCGTGAAAAATTCGCGTATTGCCGCCTGGAACGGGCGCGGATTCACGAATTGGACGGGGAGCGAGGTTTCCGGATCCACCATCGCCATTCTGTCCTGTATGTTGCGCTTCATGCGCGAGAGACCGACGCGCATGCGGCTCTCCAAAAGCTCGCCTGCAAAACGCACTCGGCGGAAACCAAGGTGATCTATGTCGTCCGGTTCTGCGGCGGGGTGGGCGTTCAATTCCGCTATGTTCGTGATTATGCGCACGACGTCATCAAGAGTGAGCGTCGAATTCGCGAGGTCTTTTTCGGCAGTTGAAAGCCCGAAGCGGCGGTTGAAATGAAAACGACCGACGCGCGAGAAATCGTAACGGTCGGGACTCAATATCGCCTGTACGTGTTCGCGCGCCGATTCCGAGGTCGCGATATCTCCGTCGCGCAAGCGCCGATATATCTCAATAAACGCCTCCTCCGGCGTCTTCGCGTGGTCATGCTCCAGAGTCGCCGTGATCACCGCCTCCGCCATTTTAGACTTGCTGAAACGCGCAAGGATTTCCTTTTCAGTCGTGAGACCGAGCACTCGCAGGAGCGAGGTGACCGGAAAGCGCCGTTTGCGGTCGATCTTCACGTATATGCCGCCGTCGGGGTCGGACTCTATTTCTATCCATACGCCGCGGGCAGGAATTATTTTCGCGGCAAAATAGCCCTTGCCCTTGTAAGGAACTGATTCAAAGAAAACGCCGTACGAGCGTGCGAGCTGGGGCACGACGATTCTTTCTACGCCATTTATGATGAATGAACCGTGCGCGGTCATCCACGGAAAATCCGCGAGGAAAATTTCCTGTTCTTTCTCTTCGCCCGTAGTCTTGTTCTTAAGACGAACTACCATTGAAAGCGGAGCTTCGAACGTGCGCATGGTGCGCTTCGCATAATGCTCATCCCAGCGTAGCGGGCCGAACGAGAATTTAACTAGCTTCAGTTCGAATTTCTTTTTCGCGTGGTCGGTTATTGGAGAGAATTCCTTGAAGACGCGCTCGGCCCCGCCTTCCACGAATTGGCGGAAAGAGTCGATCTGCGACTCGACAAGACTCGGCAACTTTACGAGTGGTTCTCGGAAACGTCCGAAGAATTTCTGCGGACGAACCGCGGGATGCGCTTTTGCCATGAAGATTGTGCACGAGGGCGTTCCGCGCGCCGCATGCGTTTTATTATTTTGCTGTCCTTGTAAAAAAGTCTCGCTTGGCCACCCGATACTCCTTTACTCAAAAGCGCAACCGCAACTCAATCAGCTGTAGAGCAAATGTCGGCAGAGTATACACGACCACTTTCCCTTGTCAACAAGGGCGCTTGCCACGCCCGCTTTTTATTTTTAGACAATAAAGGTTCCTCGGGGCAAGCCCCGAGGTATTGCGGAGCTCGCTTCGCTCGCACAATCGCGCAGCAAGCTGCGCGGTATTGAACCTGTGTTGGCTCCTCGGCTCGGAAATACAAGAGCGGAGCTCTTGTATTTCACTCGCTCTACGTCGCCAATAAAGGATTCTATTGTGCCCGCGCTTTTAAACCATCAAGGAACGCCCATAACCCCATTAAAGCACTTGCGAGATTAATGTCTTTTTTCCGGTTTGAAGATGCTTGAGCCGGTGTTGTTTGGACACTGCTGACTGTGCAAGTCTCTGTTTTTATCTTTTCTCTAGTCATCGGACCGACGTAGCCGCTCGTAACAAGAACGTATTCTGCCTGCAGTTTTTGCACCGCGGCAACCGTCATGCGCCCAAAATAGCCGGTTGGCGCACTTGCGAGATATCCCTTTCCATTTAAGAAACCCTGAAGAGCAGATATTTCTCCGCCGGTCTGTGCATCGGTAGCGCCATAGCGCATGTTGTTTTGTAAATCAACACATGAAGACCGTTCGCTAGTGCCAGTGTCGCCTTGCTGGCCACTGCTTTCACCTGACTGCGCCGATGTATATGGACTTGGGCTTACGGTTATAGTGGCGCTACTGTTCGTAGCTGAAGAGGGGCGCACTACTTTTACAGTTATTGATCTCGTCACCGATCCGCCCGGACCACTACAAGAAATGGAATACGTCGTGTCCTTATATATAGAACCGGTGCCCAGTCCATTTGTGGCCGTGACATATATGCCGCCTGGCACCCAATCGCCTATACAAGAAGTCGCGTGAGTTGAAGTCCAATTCACGATCGCTGAATTACCGGCAACTACCTGGCTTGGGATTGCGGTCAAAGTAAGCATCGGGGCTTGCGGGCCAACGACAGGGAACACAACGTCTATTTGTTGTTTTTGACGTGTATCGACGCCGTTTTGTATCAGCGTTAATGTGAAAGGAATTGACACAGGCTGTGTGTTGCCAGCCGGATATACGATTATGCTTCCCTCGGTTTGATTGTTCCAAAGCCACAAGGCGCCTTTTTCACATGTGGGATTGTTCCCCTTATCTGTGGCAAATTGAATGTTCGCAGAAGAAGGGCACGTGAAGTCGATTTGGGCGGTATCAACTACGCCGGACGCTCGCCAAGATATAGGGATGGCTCCTGCGGTATTTGGGTCTTTAGCGGTAAAGAGAGCGATAGAGGGAGAAGTAATTGAGGGAGAAGAAACAGGAGCTGGAAAAGTTATGTTTATGGTCTGTTTTTCTCCAACCGGCGCGCCGTTTTGAGTATTAAATAAACTTAAAGTAAACGGTACGGTAACAGCTCGCGCGTTTCCTAGAGGGAACACGGTTATGCTCCCATCGTCTTGGTTATCCCATAACCATAAACTGCCTTTTTCACAGATCGGATTATTGCCTTTATCAGTTGTGAATTTAACGCTGGCAGAAGGGGGAGAAATGGGACAAGTAAAATCGATAGAGGCGTTGACTGTGCCGGAAGATTGCCAAGCTATCAAAGTAGCTCCCGTTGTTGGATCCGGATCTTTGTGTGAAAAGAGAGTAATCGCCGGTATTTGCTGTGCCGAGACAAATAACGGAGCAATGAGAAAGAGTATACCGACACCACTTAACAATATCTTTTTAGGCACGAGAAAAGGCGACCTGGCTCTCATCTAGTTATAGTGTCATATTTCTTCTTCTAGTCCAGACTTCAATGAGCGAAGCTGTGTACTGTCGGATCATCCAGATTTCCTTGATTTGGCCTTCCATTCCTCGATTTTCGCACGATGACCGGATAGGAGAACCCTCGGCACCCTATACTTTTTGCCCTTCCACGTGAGTATTTCCGGGCGCGTGTAGACTTCCGGGCTCGAGACGCGGGAGCGTTCGAGCGACTCTGCTTTCCCCAAAACGCCCGGCACAAAGCGAGATACGGCATCAATTACGGTTGCCGCTGGCAGTTCGCCGCCGGTCAAGACATACGGACCTACTGACACCGGCTTCGCTTTAAGGATTTTCTGAACGCGCGCATCTACCCCTTCATAGCGTCCGCTTATCAGCAGTATGTCTTTTTTCCGGGAAAGCTTTCTCGCCATTGCTTCGTCAAACTGCGCTCCGTCGGTCGCAAAAAATATTTTCTCGACTCCCCGCTTCTTCCTCCGCCAGCTGGCGGACGCTTTCTGCGCCGCGCGCAGCATCGCATCCGGCTCTAAGACCATTCCCGGACCACCACCATAGGGGCGTCTGTCCACACGTCCGTACTTATCGCGGGTGAAATCTTTCGGGTCGTAAAAAGAGATCTTGATGAGTCTCTTCTCCCGCGCGCGTCCGATTATAGAACTTCGAATATACGGCTCGATCGAGTCGGGGAAAAGCGTGATGATGTGAAAGTGAAGCATAGGGTTTAACCACTAGTGAATAGCCACTAGAAATGCATCTTGGATTTCGCTACACCCTAGTGGTTAGTGGCCAACTGCTAGGCATTCAAATCTTTAATCACATCCTCGACAGTCGTGTCGCGCACATACGGTTCGGAGGCACCTGGCGTGGCGCGTTCGCTTCCTTCCGGCTCCTCTATTTTCAGATTGACTCGAGCGTCGTTTTTCATTCCCACCACACGCAGAACCGTGCGTATGGCCTTGGCTGTCTGTCCCGAACGTCCGATTATCTTGCCCATGTCGTCCTTGTTGACGGAGAGTGAGAGAAGAACGCCCATCTCATCAACCGTGCGAGTAATTTTCACGTCATCCGGAAAATCCGCCAATGCCTTAACAACGTACTCCAAAAATTGCTGATCCTGTTCCATACTGAGTTTTCTGTCTTACTATCTTGCTTATAATTAGCAGTAGGATACAAGAAAAATCCGTTCAGGTCAAAGCTTGACAAGGTACAAATATATATGTGACAATACTATTGATGGCAGAAAAGGCTATAAAAGCTACGAAAGAACAGAAGGCCTCACTCCTCTCCAATATTCTGGCCATCATTGGTTTTATTATCGTTATCGTTATCGTAATCTGGGGGCTTCTCTATGCCGCGACAATGTCTAGGTCATGGTTCGCTTCTTTCTTCTCTAACAAAAACAACTCTTCGAATACAACCTCGCCTGCTACAGTATCTTTATCCTCAATAGCCGGCCTTCTTGCCGCAGATCCAAAACCATCCGACGAAAAAACAAGCGTCGGCCTGCCCGACCTTAGTGTGCAAATCTTGTCGGAGGGCGTCATTGACCCCGTGAGCGGTAATATCATCTCGCGACGCACGACTTCTTACAGCGACGTAGTCGCCGTGAAATTCGACATAACAAATAATGGCAGCGCGTCTACAGGGCCTTGGTATTTCACAGCGGAACTTCCTACGCTACCCGCCTATACCTATACTTCCCCTGCACAGGATTCTCTTGCCCCAGGCTCGCACATTGAGAGTACGTTGCGTTTTGCACAAGTGCCGTTCAATGGTGGAGCTTTTACAATCTCGACTGATCCATCAAATCTCGTCCTGGAATCAAACGAGGGCAACAACACGGCTAGCAAGAATATCTGAATAGGTGATAGCGGATACAAAGATCCCCCTCTACCTCCAAATTATTGTCGCAATTAATCCTATCGCACCGAGTACAAGTCCGACTATCGCGCCTTTTTCAGGGAACTGGTGGAAAAAAGTCCATGCCAAAATTGGTTCAACAACCAGTATTCCTCCTACAGACATCGCGGTTACAACCCAGATATTCTTTGCTGCGCCATAACCCATTGAATAACCGACGAGAAGGAGCGAACATCCCAAGAAAACCATCCCGAAGAGATACAAATTCTGGCGTTCGAACAGAGATGACACGCCAGGCAATTGTGCCGCGAACATTTCAGCTAATATATTCAAGCCCTCGGCGACTATTAGTATTCCTAGGGCGAGAACAAGTGCCGGCATACTCAAATATCGAGTGTCGCTTCCCGCGCGTGTGATTGAATGAATGACTTTCTGGCAGGAACATCGGTCCCCATCAACATATCGAACACCATATCTGCGTCCTGGGCGTCCTCAATAGTGACGAGCTTGAGTATGCGGCGTGCCGGGTCCATGGTCGTTTCCCACAACTCATCAGAGTTCATCTCTCCCAAGCCCTTGTATCGCTGGACTGAAACCTTCGATGTTTTCTTCGTCTTCACATCCTCTTGGCCTTCACCTTCGATTGGCTCTTCGTCCGCAGTTTCAGTTTCCAAAGGCACATTCTTCCCTACTAGCTTCACTAGTTCCTCATCTGAATACGCATAGGAAATCTCTTTCCCTTTCTTAACTTTATAAAGCGGCGGCTGCGCGATGTATATATAACCGCCATCTATCAATGGCCTGAAATGACGATAAAAAAGCGTGAGGAGAAGCGTGCGGATGTGCGCACCATCTACATCGGCGTCGGTCGCGATGATTATCTTGTGGTAGCGCAGTTTTGCAATGTCGAAAACATCACCTATAGCGGTCCCCAGAGCGACAACGAGATTTCGTATCTGCTCCGATGCGAGCATTTTGTCGATGCGCGCGCGCTCTATATTCAATATTTTTCCACGAAGAGGCAGAATGGCCTGTATCCGCCTGTCGCGTCCCATCTTCGCCGTCCCGCCTGCGGAATCTCCCTCGACGATAAAGAGTTCTCCCTCTTCCGCAAGCCGCGTCTGGCAATCGGCCAGCTTTCCCGGAAGCGTCATGCCCTCCAATGCCCCTTTGCGCATTATGCTGTCTTTTGCCGCCTTCGCTGCCTTGCGCGCCCTCATTGCGAGCGAGACTTTTCCTAAGATAGCGCGTGCTTCTTCCGGGTGCTCCTCAAGGAACATGTTGAACGCTTCGCTGAAAACGGTCTCCACCGCTCCGCGCGCCTCAACACTTCCGAGTTTCGATTTTGTCTGGCCTTCAAATTGTATCTCCCGGAGCTTCACGGAAACGACCGACGTCAGGCCTTCCAACACGTCTTCGCCGGTAAATGTTTCGCTCTCTTTCCCGTTCCCGTTCTTCAGCTGTGCGTTCAGAGTGCGCGTAAGTGCAGATTTGAAACCGGTTATGTGCATGCCTCCTTCGCTATTGTAGATATTGTTCGCGAATGCGGAGATGCGGGAGACGATGTCATCGACGTATTGAAGCGCTATCTCGACGTGTACATTATCTTGTTCCTTCTCAACATAGAAAACCGTTCTGTGCACCGGCTCGAGATGTCGGTTCTGAAATGCCACGAGCGAACGGAGGCCGCCTTCGAAGTAGAAGGTGATGGACGGTCCGTCGAGCCCCAATTCGCGAAGATAAAAAACGCTTTCATCATCTATCTTTGAAACATTCCTCAAGTCAAGAATGCTGATGCGCAGTCCGCGAACGAGGTACGCCTGCTGTCGCATGTGCGCGACTATCGTCTCAAAATGCAGAGCACGGTCCGGAAAAATCGTCGGGTCGGACTCAAAAGTGACAACGGTGCCATGGAGCGCAGACGCGCCGAGTTTCTTTACTTTTGCGACCGGCTTGCCACCGTTCTTGTATTCCTGCATGTGCTTGCTGCCGTCGCGATGAACTTCAACGCGCATATGGGACGAAAGGGCGTTCACGACAGATACGCCGACACCGTGGAGCCCACCGGAGACCTTGTATCCCTCGCCGCCGAATTTCCCGCCCGCATGGAGCATGGTCATTACTGTCTCAAGTGCCGACAGCTTCGTCTTCGGGTGAATATCAACTGGAATGCCGCGGCCGTTGTCGGCAACACGTACGCGATTCTCCGGCAGAAGCGCGATCTCAATGTCGTTCGCGAATCCTCCCATCGCTTCGTCGCGCGAGTTGTCGAAAACTTCCCATATCAAATGATGCAGACCGGTGGTGCCGGTGGTGCCGATGTACATGCCAGGGCGTCGGCGCACTGCCTCCAATCCTTCGAGCACTGTAATGTCGCTCGCCCCGTATGAAGAACCCCCTGATTTCGGGGCAAGTTTTGGGGTCTTTTTTGCCTTCTTTTCAGCCATATTTAATAACGTAAGTATAGCAAAAAAAGCCATGATTGCCTAGTCAATCTGGGTATAAAGGCCGCTCCCTGCAAACCACGAAAAACTCGTATCTAGCGCAGCCAACTCTCCTTCCCTTTTAGATATTTCTTGATGCGGGAAAGACCCTCTTTTATCTCTGGAAGATTAAGCGCATACGAAAGGCGTATGCGGCCCGGCGCGCCGAACCACGCGCCGTCGTAGACGATGACGCCGTGGTCGCGAAAAAGCTCTGATACAACGCGAGCGGAATTCTTCATTTTCGGCAACACATAAAATGCACCCTCCGGCTTCCAGAGATGAAAGCCCATCGCCGTTAGTTCTCTGTAAATAAAATCTCTGCGCTCTTTCCAGATAGCCACCTGGCTTAAGACTAGCTTGCGCGGCACCTTCATCGCTCGCAGAGCCATTTCCTGTCCTAGCGTGCTCGTGTTCATCGAAGTGTGCACCTTGATATCAATAACCTTCTGCACCATTTTTGGATCGCGCGAGTAAAAATATCCGATGCGAAGCCCGCACATCGCATATGTTTTTGAGAACGAATTTACCGTGATAACGTGCTTCCCTTTGATGAGATAGTTCTTGCGTTCATAAATGAGGTCCTTGTAAACCTCGTCGGAAATTACATAGACGCCTAGGCGGGCGGTAATTTTCTCGATCTCCCGAAGCGTATCGAGCGCCTCGACGCGGCCTGTCGGATTTGAGGGCGAGTTGATGAGCACGGCTTTAACGCCCCGCACCTTTTTCTTGAAGTCGTCGAGGTCTATCCTTCCCTCTTTGAGGTCCGTATAAACGATCCTGAGGCCTACAAGTTCTATGACCGGAGGATAGGAATAGTAATAAGGCCGGCACACGAGCACTTTTACCGGTCCGTGCATTTCGTGGATCGCGCGAAATACGAGGTCGAGCGCCTCCGATGCACCGTTTGTGATGACGAAATCTTCCGCCTTGGCACGCGGGTATTCTCCCGCAAGTGCCTCACGTAGTTTCTTGTCTCCTTGCACGAGAGAATATTTGAAAAGACGCTGTCTTCCCAGGTCCTTGAAAATCTCTTTTGGCGGAGGAAGGTCAGGTTGGCCGGAGCCGAAAGAAATAATCCCATTGCCATTAACACCTATAAAGGCCGTGGGGCTTGAAATTATTTTACCCGGCTTTTTAGACATTAGGCCGAATTATGCCACTCTTTACCGGACCTGCCAGCCCCTGCCTTTTGCTGCGGAATAAATGCTCTCCATGCGCTCGTTCGCATCGCCATCAGTGAGCGTGTGGTCGAAGGATTGGAATACGAGGCGAAATGCAAGAGATAATTTGCCGTTCTTTTCGAACGTATCAAAGAGCGCGCTGCGCACAAGCAATTCCCCAGCTTGCACGCGGATAACTCCGAGCACTTCTTCCGGATCCGTACCCGTGGGAACCCACAGCGCGATATCGCGAACGATGAAAGGATATTTTGAGAATGGCTGGTAGCGCTCAAGGGAGGAGACCGGAAGATTGTCATAGACGTCTACTTGAGCTGGCGCAAGAACTGATTCTTCTGCTTTGCCCTTTCCCGCTGCTTCTTCCGTCAATTTCCCCACCATAAGCACTTCTTTACCATCGCGCCAAATTGTTCCTATTTCAAATACATTCACGGCCTGTATGCCGAGGAGGTCCTTGTTGTGCAGATTTCTAAAGTAGGCATCCAGCAACCCGTCACGAAGGTTATTTCTCAAATAAGGTTTTTCGCCTCCTACCTTGTTCGAGACCGCGCGTTCCCCTTTGTCCCGGAAGACCGACGTATAGACCTCGGAATATCCCACCGCGATAAGTTTCTCGCGTGCCAGCTCGGCGGCACAAAAATCTTTATTGATCTCTAGTTTCTGTGCGAACGGCGAAAGTTCGACGGCGGGGATCTTGTCATACCCGATGATGCGCCCGACCTCTTCGACTAGATCCTCCGGAATGGAGAGGTCGAGCCGTTCGAACGGCGGAGTTACCGTGAAAGCCGCATCTTTCTGTTCGAACGGGAGATCGAGCCTTCGAAGTACATCGGCGATATCATCCGGCACGAGTGCCGTCCCGAGGATTTGGTTCACTTTCGCGGCCGTGATGGAAACGGCCTTCCCGCTCTGCGGCTTCGGGTACTCATCCGCAAAACCGACAATCTCCCCGCCTGCGATTTTGAGGATTAAATCTACTGCTTCACGCATTCCATACGCCGCGAGTTCAGGAGAAAGGACTTGCTCGAATCGCTGTGAGGCATCGGTGCGGAGCTTGAGCGCGGAAGCGGTGCGGCGCACGGAGACGCCGTCGAAATTCGCCGACTCAATGACGATGTCGGTTGTCCCTTCATTCACTTCAGCCGCTTTCCCGCCTTTCACTCCGGCTATACCTACCGATATATCGGTATATCGGTCCACGATGACCAGCATTGAATCTGTAAGTTCATATTCTTTGGCGTCCAGTGCAAGCATCTTTTCTCCGGTTTTTGCCTCCCTTACTTTAATTGCGAATCGTGAATCCTTTGTCTGTAGCTTTCCGGCATCAAACGCGTGCAATGGTTGGCCGAGATTGAACATCACAAAATTTGCCGCGTCGACGATGTTGTTGATGGATTTCTGCCCGATTGCTTCAAGATTCTCCTTAAGCCAACTCGGAGATGGTCCGACTTTTACGCCTTTGATGTAGCACGCAATGTAGCGTGGGCACAATTCTGAGTTTTCAATCGACACCGCAACGGCATCGGTTTTCGGTTCAAGCGAGATAACTTCCCGGAGCGGGTCGCTCTTCATCGGAACGTCGAGAATGGCCGACAGTTCTTTGGCAATTCCGCGGTGCGACAAACAATCATGCCCGCGGTTGGGCGTCACCTTCACGTCCAATATCTCGTCAACGACGCTTTCGATCTCGAATGCATGGAAGGTGAGCGCGTCGGCGAGCACGTGTGCATCCGGAAGCGGTACATCAAAGAATGTCTGTAGCCAGTTGCGTGATATTTTCATAAATTAAAACTGATTGATGAACCTCAAATCCGCAGAGTG